>Ga0307376_10001357_pt1 | contig 26654 bp, 22 predicted proteins | sample TR2MG_FD_202536 | JGI IMG/M metagenome (GOLD analysis project Ga0307376, IMG submission 202536) | Soil microbial communities from Risofladan, Vaasa, Finland - TR-2 | ecosystem: Environmental > Terrestrial > Soil > Coastal area > Acid sulfate soil | place: Finland: Risofladan, Vaasa | collected...
TCAATCACCATTCGGCCTAAGCAAGGATTCGCGGGTTACATGATCTATCCAGGCCAGTCCTATTTGATCACGGAGTAAATATGTTTCTTGAAGATGTACAGGGCAATCTAAGTTGAATTCATTGAAGAGTTCTATACGATTACAGGTCATGAACATTCTCATGATTTTATAATGAAAATCATCTATAGTAAAATTAGTTTCAAACATCGTATATGTCCAAGGGTTTCGGTAGTTGTAAATTATAATTTAATTTATTGTGAATATATGCATACCCATATTGACTCAATAATCCAACCATATTGAGTGTGGTGCAAAAACATAAAACCGCATCTATTTTTACTCGTCTACCGCTGTGATCTACTGGTGTGCGTCTCTCTGGATATAAGTCCATAACAACCTCAATAAAAAACTAATTTCCATTGTTCTATTTCACGGGTAACATCTGGAATAACCATGTATGATTTCTCATTAATTAATTGGAGCTGGTGCATGGTATCTAGGAATAATTCCATTATAGCACAATCTTCGTATTTATAAAATATAAATACCTGCTGCATCACATTAATCCTAATTTAATGAGAGTTGTCATGAAACTAAGTTTAAGTACATAACGCTTAGTTTCCACTAAACTCTTAGCTTCTTTTGCACTGCTCATTATAAGTCCAAATTTCTAATACTCTTAAACCAGTTATATCAAAAGATAAGGATGAGTCCACTATGATATTGAGTTTTTCTAACACGCGGCACATATTAAGTAGATACCAAACATCTTCACGGTTATTGATAACCTTGGCATCCATTTGGTACTTATTCATATTCTAAACCCCTATGGTTATTATACATACCAATGGTATAATTGACTCTAGGAGTAAGTATGGCAAACGACAGTAATAATAATGGTAAATTTTCTGGTACAACACCAACTGGATCTGGATTCGGTGGGGGTGGTTCTGCTGGAGGATCAGGACCTGGTGGAACTACGTATCCAAAGTCACCTACTTCATACCCATCTCCACTACCTATATTCATACCTGATCCAAGTCTCAAGGGTGTCTCATTTGATCAACTTATTCAAAATAGAGGAATAAGGTTCATACATAAGGTAGCTGCACCCTGCCCTAATATAGTAACTGTAGAAGATAATAGCCACGATCCACTTTGCCCAGTATGCGACGGTAACGGTATACTCTACTATAGAGAAAAAGAGATTTTTGGTGTTTTCTATAGTAATTCACTTGAAAAGAATTTTGAAATGCAGGGTATTTGGGAAATCGGTACTGCTGTTGTAACTCTACCAACCGAATACGCAGATGGAACATCTGCTGAATTTCAAACCTTTGACCAACTAGTTATTCCTGATTTCCCGATTCGAGTATGGGAACTTAAAGAATATGAGATTAGACCAGACGCTAAACAGCAACTACGTTACCCCATTGAGAGTATGGATTATTTAGCATATGTTCGCTCTGGAGTTCTTACTGAAATGATTAAGGGTACTAATTTTGAAATAGATGACGGTAAAATAAAGTGGATTGCCGGTTTTGAACCGCCATTTGATACATCAGTTGATAGGGGCGAAGTATTAGTTGCTAGTTACTTTGCGAATCCCGTGTATAACGTTCTGCAGCATATGAGAGAGCTCAGGATTACTCAGGAGTTAGTAGGTGGTGTAAAATTACCCATAAGACTTCCACAGCAAGTACTTGTAAAGAGAGACTTCTTAGCTAATCCACCAGAAAAAGATGTATAACAGTTGAGCAAGTTATAATGAATATAGTTGTGATTCATAATGAGGATGCGTAGTGCCGAGTCCAGTATCAAAAAAACAGTTCAGATACATGATGGCCATTTTGCATGGTAAGGATAAGTCTAAGACTTCTTCAAGAGGTGATAGGGTTCCTGCTTCTGTAGCTGGAAAGTATGCTGGAAAAGGTGGCGGTGGTGATACAGAGTCTAAAGGTAAAGAACATGAAGGTGGAAAGTGGGGCGAAAAAGGTCACACTAAAGCTAAAAAAGAAGTTGATAAGAAAAAATTAGAACGTAAGAAGAAAAAAGCTAAGTTAAGAAAATCATTAGAAAAATATATAAAGAAGAATGAGCGTAAGGGTGCTGGTTGTCTTGTAGTTAATGACGAAGGACAAATGCTGTTGGGACGTAGAAGCGACAACGGGATGTGGTCTACTCCAGGTGGACATGCTGATGCTGATGAAACACATAAAGAAGCAGCTTTAAGAGAACTTCGTGAAGAAACTGGTCTAGTTGCCCAAGATGCTGAAGAATGCAACAGTGCTAACTATCGTGGTTATGATACTAAGCAGTTCATCGTTAATTCCTTTAAAGGTAGACTTAAGAGTAATGGTGAAATGAATGAGTTCACCTGGTTTGCTCCCCACGATCTTCCATGGGATACCATGACTGATTATTGCAGAGATGGGATTGCTGCAGCAATAAAAATGAAATTACAAAAAAGTCGCCACCTGTCTTATCTGGTTGCCGATGAAGAGTTACAAAAGAATATAATTAGATCAGGCGGTGCTCCAAGCGATACTGTATTTGAAGTAACACATGGAGATTCCCTGCGTCTCATTGGTAATGGTACTTTTCGCATGCTTCGTGAAGCAGTGTCAGATATGGCTGATGAAGGTCATCGGGAGATTGGTTTTGATAATTATAAAATCTCTATCCGCAAGCATGTTAATGATGTATATTCTGGACGAATTATTGATGGACATAAGCAAATACATCAGTGGACTAATAAGTCACTTCCAGCAGTTGCTGCTGAACTTATGTCAGTGTTTGAATGGTATCTACCTGAAGATGAAAAAGAATTAGAAATTCTAGATGAGAATGATTTAGGTGACGATACTATTGAGGGTGGTTTAGGTGAATTAATTGATAACTACCGTAAACATAATATTGTCAATATCTATTCTGAAATGGAAAATATCAGAGAAGAAATGCGTCATGGTATGGCAGTAGATCTTCAGCAAGTTGAGCAGAAGATTATGAAGCTCTTCGATAGATTAGAAAATATTCTTACAGATGTTGTAGATAAACACAATGTACTTAATAATGATGCTGGGGATTCTATTGATCTATTAGAGCATAAGCTTTTAGAACTCCAAGACAAGATAGATAAACTTGGAAGAAAAGCTACAACGGTAGATGCATATTCTACCTCTCCAGCTAACGATTCGCAGGTTCACAGTAATTACTACCCATACCTATCAAAACCCTCCGTAGATATATCCCCTGATGGACATATTAAAATCTCTTTTGCCAATGACTGGGCTCAAATGGAGAGAGAGAACTTTTTAAAAGATATGAAAGCAAAAGTTATCAAGAAATCTAAGAAGTAGGTTATGAATCCAGATGCAGAATTACAAAAGCTGCGTTGGTCGCTAAGTAATGGTGGCTGGTTACCTAATGAGTTAGACGAAATTATCGATATAGCTTCTAGGGATATTAATGAATCTATTCTAAACATAGTATCGAATGCTATAGCAGAAATAACTGATTACGCTATAGATATCGGAGCTGAAGAGTTCATTGGTGATGTTGATGTTCAGGAGATAGGTGGCGGATTCATTATAACCACTAGATCTGGCACCATGGATTATTCGACTCCTGAACGTCATATGCTACCTGATTTAGTAAGAAATGGTAAGGTGTCTGAAGAAGGATACAAGTACCAAGTTATTCCTATAGGTGCTAAGAAAAAAGTAAAGCCTATACGCAATATCTTTAATACAATGAGAGATCAGGTAGCAGATCAACAAGAGGCTCGAGCATCGTTGCTTCAAAATAGTATGGATAATAGATCCGCTAGAGCACAACATATGGCATCTCAGTTTAAGAGTATAATAACTGATAGACTTCAACAACTCCATGCTCAAAGAGCTAGTGCTGCAGCTGCTGAAGGAAACTACAATACCGGGGGCGCAGTGAAATTCGCAACAGCCTCAGAAAAGCAAGATGCAGCTACACAGTGGGTGCTACCTGCTAAAGAGATGGATATGACTGGATATATAATGGATACAAATAAACGAATCGAAGAAGCAATACGTGTTTCTGTTGATTATATAGTGAGTAGCTATGAACGGGAGTTTGCATAATGCCTAACGTAATGCCACAAGTAGCGCTGCATAGACTTATTCAGGAGGGGATAGCGATAATAAAGCAGAATCCTGATGTCCTAGATAAGGTGTTTGAATATTATACATGTGAACCTATGGATACTGACTATGGTGCTGCTTATGTTAAGCAGATAAAGCAATGGTTTATTGAAACTAAAATACCTGTAGTCCAGGCATGGTCTTTAAATCCGCAGAAAGCACCTCAAATATCTATTAAGTTAGCTACCGAGCAAGAAGACGAAACTAAGAGTGCTATTGGTGATTTTTGGGATGCCGGTGAAGAAGCTGAAATTGGTACTGCTCCATTCATTGCTCAATTAGATATAGCAATACATGCCAGTCGAAATAGTGATGAAACCCTATGGCTATATGAAATAATCTGTTTTATCCTATTTAAAAGAAAACGACGAGCAGAGAAATTAGGCCTACAATTACACACCTTTAGTGCTACTGACTATAATAGAGATAACAGTAAGTTAGCAGATAATATATTCGTTCGTACCATTAGATTTAGAGCTATTGTTCAAAAGTTCTGGGATGCTGAGGATTATATAGATATTGATGATGTAGAAGTAGAAGTATTTACTCAAGACGAAGAGTGCGTTAAGATTCCTGTTAAGGTATAACCATAGCAGTACGTTATTATTAACTAGGAGATTTTATGACAAATACAACTAATAAGTCAGATTTAGATCTGCGAGTAAAAATTAAAGATATTGAAAAAAAGAAGCGCAGTTCTATTAAGAAAACTAGCATAGTTAAAATAGTCACTGGTGATAGCGATGAACCAAAGATCAGTTTTGAGCAATGGTGGATGTTGGCTAACAGGCGCCACACGATAAAATCATGGATGAAAGAAATAATATTAGTAGATTTTCAAGCACGAGGTTTGACTAAATCTGAGACAGAAACAAAATATAATCAAGCACTTGTGCTATTTGGCATTAAGTAAATTATTAGCTAGAGTAGCCTGCTATAATATAAAGTGCGATGATTAATATTACTAGGAGGCCACATAATGGCGATTAATACAACCTTCAATGGTGCCACAATTTTTAAACCTGGTGCCTATTCAAAGACTAACATCGATTTGGGTGGTGGTTTTCCAATTGGGCCAGCTGGTCTGATTGCAGTTCTAGGTGAGGCCGACGCTGGTGCTCCTGGTGCTACAGAAATCAATATCGCAAACAATCGCTTCACTGCCGATCAATTAGTCTCCATCAGAAATAAATATAGAACTGGACCAATCGTTGATTCAGCCGCATTCTTGTATGCTCCTGCTGCAGATGCCGCAATTCCTTCTGGTGCCCAAACAGTTTGGTTTTATAAAACCAATGCTTCTACTCGAGCAACACTAGCTCTTGCCAACTCTTATGGAACAATACAGTCTGAAGAGTGGGGAACTGGTGGAAACAGAGTAACTTATACTTCTACCCTTATTGCAGAAACACCTGCTTCTCAAGCTGGTACAGCTTTTGACGAAAGTGCTATGGCCGGTACTGAAAGCTTCACACTAAATACAAATGGTGGAGCTCCTAATACTTTTACATTATCTGGTATACCTGCGAATAATGCAGCTCTTGCTGCAGATCTTGCTCTTGCTGGTAACTGGTCTGCTGGTCTTCCTGCTGGTATGACTATTACAGTGGGTGGTGTAGATACTGCCTCAACTGTAACTATTACTCAAACTGCAAGTCCAACTGCTAATCAAAACGGCTATGGACGTTCATTTGAAATTTCTGGTGCAACCGCTTCAGCGTTTGGTTTAACAGCTTCTTTTGAAGTTCCAAATATCGAACCAAGTGCAACTATTACTGTTGAACAAAAAAGAGATGGTACAAGCGAATCAGAAGAAGTTGGTGGAAACGTTATTTTTACTATCGGACACGATGGTACTGGCGATCCAACAGATGCAAAAGTATCTATCACCGACGATAAGATTGAATTAAAAGAAGGTGGTGCTGTTGTATATACCTTCCTTAAAGATTCATTCCCAGTTCTTACAGATCTTGTAGCTGAAATAAATTTAGCCACATACGCTGGTTGGAGTGCTTCTATTACAGATGCAATCTACAATCAATTAAGCCCAAATTCATTAGATCAAGTTACTAATATCGGTGCTTTATCTGCTAGTGGTGAGGAACCAGCTCGTCTTAAGAAAGATGCTGATGATGTCGCAGCTTTCTTCGAGTTATCTTCTACAGCAGATATTATTTCTCAATCTAATACTGGTCTCCCTAATGCTATAACTGAAACCCCTCTAGCTGGTGGTGCTCGCGGAGCAACAACTCCTGCTGATATCGTAGCTGGTCTTGAGAAGTTTCAGAAATTCCATGTTAACTCAGTGTTGCCTCTTTTCTCAAGAAATGCAACAGATGATATTGCTGACAGTTTAACCGATTCTGGTTCAACATATACAATCGCTGGTATTCACCAGGCAATTAAGACTCATTTATCTCTTATGAAAACAACTAAGAAGAGATCAGAGCGTCAAGGTTACCTATCTTATAAGGCAAGCTTTGCTGATTCTAAATCACAAGCTGGTGTTATGGCTGACGGACGTATCCAAATGGCAATTCAAGATACTAGAAATATTGATTCACAAGGAACTATTAAGTGGTTCCAACCTTGGGCACTTAGCTGTCTATTGGCTGGTGCACGTGGTGGAGCTCCAATTGGTGAACCTTTAACTTTCAAATTCTTGAACTGTTCGGGTATCCGTCATACCGCACAACCAATGTCTACCGCTGAAGAAGATATCGTAACTGATTTCGATCCAGATCTTCAGACAGATGAAGCAATCCAAGCAGGCATAACCTTCATGGAAGCTCCACAGTCTGGCGGATTCAGAGTTGTCGTAGATAATACTACTTATGGACGCGATGGAAACTTCGTATTCAACCGTGCCAACGTACTGTATGCTGCTGATATTGTAGCATTCAATTTCCGAAACACAATGGAGTCAGTCTTCGTTGGTCGAAAGAATACAGTATCGGTTGCCGACGTTGAAGGCGTTGCTTCTAGTATCCTAAGTACATTCTTAGCTCAAGGCGTTACAGTAAGTACAACTGATGCCCCTCTAGGGTTCAAGAACCTTGTCGTTCGGATTGAAGGTAATACTATCTTTATTGAAGTAACAATTAAGATAGTTGAAGGTATTGACTTTGTTCTAGCGGATATCACTATCCAGCGTGCGACTCAGGGATAACACTTTAATAAGTAAAATTAAACCCCAGGTACTAAGTGCCTGGGGTTTTTACTCAATACCATGATATTATAGTAGTGAGTCATTGTGACTCAAAAAAATATCATGGTAATGGTGATCCGTAACACCAAAAAGAAAAAGGATTTATTATGTCAGGAATGAAGCCAGGTTTTATTACCGGCGCCAACGCGAGAATTAAACTGTTTGGAAAGACTCTCGCTTATTGTGCAGATGTTAGTTATAACGTAACCGTTCAAACTATTCCAATTGAATCAATTGGTAAATATGAAGTTCATTCAAATGAACCTGTTTCATATTCAGTAGACGGAACCTTTAGTGTTATCCGTTATACAAATAGTGCAAACACTGCAAAAATCAAAGATGCAAAAGATGGTAAGGGCAATGCACCTAAAAATATTGGTGACAATGACAGTAATGCTCAGAGTCATCTTGATCCAGGTCAAATTTTAGTATCACAAACTTTTGATTTAGAGATATTTCAAAAGACTGGTGCTGGGCGAGATACTACTGTTCCTACTACAGATCAAAAAGTTGCTAAATTAAGAGAGTGTCGCTTGACACGTCGTGGTATGACTTTAAACAAGCGTGGTGTTATCGTTGATAATTACGCATTTGTTGCAATTTATATGGACGATTCAGATCTTGGTGATAGCAATGCTGTTGGTCCAAGTGGACAAGAAGATCTAGCCTAATAACGGGAGTTCGTTATGGGTAAGGTACCATTTTTCCTTACTGGTGGTAACGCCAAAATAATCCTCAACAATAAGACGGTGGCATATGCCACCGACATCTCTTACACGGTGACCGTTAATCACGCGTCACCTCGTGTATTAGGTCGTTTTGAAGTAGAGACTATTCAACCATTAACTTATGATGTTGAGGGAAGTTTATCAATAATAAGATACGGTCGTGGACTAAATAAGTATCTTAATAAATACGCTCCTAAAGATACAGCAGATAAGGGGAATAGTATTGGTAGTTATGGACCACCCGGTATAAACTTAAGTAGTTTGGGTTTGCCAAATGCTAGTGGGCAATTTGATGGTGGAGCTGACGAGAACTTTAATCCTGTAAGATTTTTTCAATCTAAAATGTTCAATATTGAAATTCGTCAAAAACTACCCATAATTGCGCCTGGTTCTGCTGGAACTGGATTTTTAGATCAAGCAAAAGCAGCAGCTAGAGCAGTAGATGATATTCTTCTTAGAAACATAACATCTCCCGGTCCTGGAGAAACATCTGTAGTTTTGTTAAGAGATTGTAGGTTTACAAGTTTAAAATTTGATTTAACAAAAACAACTGCAGCTAGACAAACTTATACATTTAAAGCACGATATATGGATGATGATACTAACATCTCGGCTAAATCAGGTGTTGGACAGGAATTAAGTTAATGGGTAAAATAGATAATGCTTTTACTAAACAAGGTACTGTAACTGGTGCAAGTAGTGCATTGACTGAACAACTTTTTAATAGTGCCTTTGGTGCACTATCTCCATTAAATAATTTCGGTAGATATTTAACTGGTTCACGTTGCATTATCAAAGTAAATAATAAACTTTTCGGTTTTGCTTTTAAAGCATCTTATAATATAAGCACACTTCAAGAAGAAATTTGGACTATAGACGATTGGACTCCATGGGAACTAGCTCCTCAAAGAGTTATGGTTACTGGAACGCTTGGTATGTTTCATATTCCAGGCAAAGGTCCGGCAAAAGAGTTAGTTCAACCAAATGTTCTCTCTTTTTTACACCATAAGTATATTACGATAGAAATTCGTGACCATATGACTGATCAGGTTATATTCAAAACCAATAAAGCAGTTATAACCAATAAATCACAAACCATCGAAGCAGGTACATTATCTACTATAGAGTTACAGTGGAAAGCTGTTGGCTGGTTTGATGAAATGCAACCAAATTTCCCCGTAGGACACGATACTTCGGATGGTGGAGTTGAGCAAGTTGGTAAAGGAAACTTTCTTGATAATGCTGTTGGTGCCGCACTTGATTCTTTTGGTTTTTAACTAAAAACTACCCTTTCAGATAATAGAGTATAATGTCCCTACGTAAATTAGGAGATACAATGTACGAAGCACTTCCAAAAAATGAACGCAGCTTTGATTTAGAAGTTGAAGGCGATGACACAGGCGAGCAGTATAAGGGACAATTTAGAGTTAAATGTCTATTAGATATTGCTGGTAAACATGCTGTAGAGTTAGAAAAAACTAGACTCATGGCAGATTTCGCTAATCCTTCAGGCGGCTTACGAGCTATAGCAATTGCCTTAGCAAATGTTAGATCTAAAATTATTAGTGGACCAGCTTGGTGGACAGATAGCAGCGGCGGTTCATCTATATTAGATGAGAACGTTATCTTAGAAATCTATGATCAATGTAACAAGGTTGAAAAGCTGTGGCGAGAAGAACTAAAAAAGAAGGCGGAAGAAGCTCAGGAATCGAACTCCCAGCAAAGTTAAAAAAACTCTCTTTATTTGAACAAATTGAAGAGCTTGCCTATAGAGATGCCCGTTCTACTTTCGGCGAAAGACAACCTTATATTTTCTTAATGAATTGGTGGTCTATACACTACAATAGACCACTAAAAGATCCCCTATTACAAACCTATACATTAGAAGAGCTAGCCTATGAATATTATATGGTTAAGCAGGCTCGTTTAGCACACGATGAACAAGCTAAAGCAGATACTGATAGAATAGAAGAGAATAAGATTCAAGCTGAACTCGACTGGGCAGATGCCATGGAAAAAGAAGAGCGCTTGGAAGAAGAGAGTGCATCCGCTTCTGAAGAACCATATAATCCAATCGTTGATCCTAACAATATCGAGTGGATGGAAAAGCATATGGAACTTGAAGAAGAGGAAGAGGGTGGGGATTTGAGTATTGACTTTGGGAATGAATAATGGCAGATAATAACGACAATTTTAGAAATATACAAAATCGAGTTGAATCTCTTCTTCAAACACGAAACGAGAGAATGAATAAAACCTCCATTACTGAAGGTCGTATTCTTGATCGTCTAAAAGAAGAACGCAATAAACTAAATGAATCTTTTAAGAAACTTCGTGAAGCAACTAATAAGAGTGCTGAAGCGATGTTTACTGAAGAATTTGAAAATATGCAATCTATTTCTGCTAGAGTTGAAGAAATTCAAAAACTAGCAGATCGTGAAAGCCAAGCTCGCCAACGTGGTGCTAAAAAAACCTTCATGCAATCCATGAGAACTTCACTCGGAATGCGTGAAACTGCATCTGAAATTTATAATATACAACGATTATCTACTACTCAAGCTGGCTCAATACATGCAGCAGAGAATGTCCCTACCAGAACTCTAGAAGGACGAATTGCTAAAGGTGAGCGCTTAATTGATAAACAAGGACAGCGGATCTTAGATGCTGCAGAAGATATCGATTCGCCCTATGGACAAAAACGATTTCAATCAAGAACAGTTGTTCGCGATCAGTTAATACAACAAGTAGCTAGTGATAAAGCTAATTTAGCAATGCAGCAGCGATTGAAATTAGATATTAGTAATAGGGTTGTTAATGCTAGAACAATATCTGGACGAATACAATCAGCCCGCGATAAAGAAGATATAGCTACTAATGTTGCTGCGGGGGGCGGTGGTTCTCAAGCTAACATGAAAGCAGAACTCGATAAGACTTCTGATGAGTTAATTGAAACTTTCAATAAATTAAAAGAAGCATTCGATGGTGGTGATAAATCTGTAGATGAATTAGCGAAATCATTCGATCAATTGTCTAAAAAACATGCAATGCAATCAGAAACTTTAAACCAAATGCAACAACAAGGCATGGGTCAAGGTTTTGCAGAAAAACTCGCCGATACTTTAGATAAGATTGGCGAAGCTGGAATGATGATTCAAGGTGCTGGTCGTGTTGCTGAATATGGGATGGTGACATCTACTCTTAGAAAAAGAGAATTAGGTGCTCAGATGGCAAACATGGCCAATGAGCGGTTTACGGATGCATATGCTGCTGGTAAGGGGGATATGACTGCCCTTAGAAGAGTATCTACTAATCAGTATGATACTGAAATGAAAAAAGCACTAGAATCAGCCGGCTATATGGACAAGGCTAAATTAGCACAACTAACTGGATCTGGTTTGCAAACTGGATCTATGGTTGGTGAAACCCTATATGAAGCTGCAGCTATAGGTGGTGTAGCTAGCGCTTTTACAAGTCCAGTTGGCGGATTCACTGCAGCCTATCTATCTGCATCTGAAGAACTAGCTGCAGCCACTCCTATGATGGAATCAACTGCACGACAGGGAATAGACTATTTTAAACAGATTCCACAAACTGAAACATTAATTCAAAGAAAAGCTATAGAACGACAAGTAGATGTAGCAACAAACTTTATTCAAGATACATCTAGCCAAAAAACATTTGACTACATGAAAGCACTTGGTTATTCAACTAGAGGATTAGGATCGGGTCGAGGCGGTGTTCAGGACAGTTTTGCTGATTCAAAAAACATATTTGGATTAGCAGGAGTCGGCGTTGGTATGGACGATATTCCTGGAATAATTGATAATGCAAAAAATGCATTAGGTGCAGAATTTCGTGGTGAAGGTGCATTTGCAGATACTAAGAGAGCAGGCACATTAGCTAGAGCTGGAATACTTGATTCTCCAGATCAAATGTTTGGATTACGTGGACAACTTTCTGGTGTTGGCGGCAAGCAAGGAGATTTAGAAACAATCTTAAGACAAGCCGTTGCTCAAGGCATGGATTCTTCTAAAAACATAGCACAAATGGTAGATGGAGTTACATCTCTATCTCAAAAATCTGCTGCTATGGGTATCAATGTAGTTGATGGTGCCAGTGGTGTTATGGGGCGAATGTTTCAAGGATTGAAGGGTACTGATATTTCTGAAAATATGCGTGCCGATGTAGTTAATAACGCTGCCAATCTTGTCAATAATGCTTTTACAAATAAAGGACTGACAATAGGTACAGTGGTTGAACAAGCTAAGATGAAAGAAGCTTTTCCAAATGCTACTGCAATGGAAGCTGAAATAATGAGAGGTTTGACTCCTGCAGAACTTGAAGCATATAAAAGGAATCCTGCATTAGCTAGAAAAAGAGGTTTAGAAGATCTCTTACCAAATGAAGCAGCTGTAGATAGGTTGATAGGTGCTTCATCTGCAGGCGCTATGGCTGATATCACTATGGGTGGAACCCTGGATATACAGGGCGATAGAGCATACCAGAAAAAAATAAGAGGAGAGAAACTAACTTCTGATGAAGCTCGTCGCGCTGATAAGTATATCAGACAAGTTGGTGGACTACATAATGTTCGTGGTGAAACCATGGAGAATATGTTTGAGTTTGGTAAGAATGTTACAGAAAAACATATTGATACTAATCTAGATGGTACACCTAGAGCTACTGAAGCTTTTAATCAAGCTAGTGCTACAGTAGATGCGCAATTATTTAGTAGCAGTGTCAGTAAGTTTGAATCTACTATAGCAGGTTTTAATGCAGTTGGAGAGAAATTAATAACTATAGCCAATACATTAGACCCAACACGACTACAAGATGAAACAAAAAGGGCTGTTGATGAGCATGGAATTCCAACTCAACAATCAGGTGCTGATTTCGATAAATTCCATAATAGTATTACGGGGTTTACTGCAAGCATGAATAATCTAGTGACTCATATAGGTGAAATCTTAGGGAAATATGGTAAGAGCGGTTATGGACAAACTCCTGGGTCAGGTGTTCTACATCATCCTAATCCAAACCAAAGGAGAGGTCGTGACTATTAATCATAGGATAGTCAATCCGGGAGCTGCCCTTATTATTTGGAACTATAATGAGAGATTGAGTGCTGCAGATAGTAATGCTGCAACTATTAATAAAATAGATGAAGTTATTTTAAACACTGTATCTTTGATAAGCATGGCTACTAGTAAATCTAAATCTACACCTGCTGGATCTTTCGAATGTAGGCTGGCACCGACTGTAAATTGGACAGCGAGAATAACTCCTGGAAGTTGGTGTGCTATTCTTATGTCACAAGATCCGCTTACAGCCATTGATAAACATAATGTTGGTAAGGCAGATTCTCGTACACTTAAAATGATTGGACGAATTGATGCAGTCCATCAAACAGTAGATGTTAATCAAGAAACAGGGGCTAGGTCGACTGCCTATATTGTTACTGGTAGAGATTGGGGTAGTGTATTTGATACACAACTATATATAGATCCAATTACTAGAAATAATAGTCAAGATTCTCTAGGTCCATTGGGTCATTCTCAGCGTATATTAGCTGACAATATGTTTCTTGAATGGGCTGGTGATAAAAAGTTACCATCTAGTTCAGAAATAGTAGATGCTATTATAAATGTATGGGGATCACCTATTTCAGATTTATCAAAAGCATTAAATAATGCTGTTAGTAATTCTAATTCAAAATATAAAACGAATAGTTCAAATCCACAAAAATTAAGCGGTGCTTTACAATTATCATCTGAAGCACAATTTAAACTTCCAAAAGAAGTTGCTAATTATATGCAGGGTTCATCAGGTGGAGCTTCTGTAAATTTTGCTGAAATCATAGATAGACAACATGGGGTATTAGTTAAGCAAGATACTTACGGTGGTGATCCAGAAGAAGCTCATGGGTATCCAGACCCAGCATCACTATATGGTATGCATAGTTTTTGGCAGGTACTAGTAGACAATTCCAATCCTATCCTTTATGAAATGTTTCCAGATATACGTTGGACTGGCGATAAACCTAAATTCACACTATACCATCGCATACGACCATTTGTTAATAGAGCGGCAAGTGATATTGCTTCAGGAAGTGTGTCAGAGCTGGTATCTCCTTTTAAATATGTACGACAAATTGATATTCCATTAAACGATGTGTTAACTATTAGTTCAGGCACAAATTGGCGAGATAAGATTAATTTTATTGAACTTCGTCCACAACCACAATTAGTACCAGAACTTTTTCAAGCTGAAGCTAAATTAGAAAGTCAGATAATTGATAAACCTGCATATGAACGCGAAGGTTTCAAACCAATGATTCAAGAAGTGTACTACATGCCATATAACGATAAAACACCTGTAGTACTTGCTGCTATGAAGTGGCGTCATTTAATGAGAGAATGGTACTTCAATACACATATTATGCTGAGTGGTTCTATTAACTTTATTGGACAGGATAAGTATATACAGGTTGGGGATAATATTAAAATAGATGCTTCTATACTAGGTGAGGGAAAGTTAAGTTCTAGACATGCTAGTGCAACTACTACCACTTACCTATTGGCGCATGTAGAAGCTATACGTAATAACTTTAGTGTTGATCCTGAGAGTGGTGCGCGTACCTTTATAACTACTGTTAGTTTTGTTAGAGGTGTTATAACTGATGCTAAGGGAAATCTCATTGGGGCTGGTGGAGGTGGTTCGTCTTTACCAGCAGGTTTACCAAGTGTAGAAACACTAGTTCAGACACACGATACTTTAAGTGATTCACCAGCTAACACACCGGATGGTGCACTTGATGCACAGGCAAATAAAGCTGCACCTGTTGATAAAAAGAATAGTAATGTATTTGGTACTTCAAATGAAAAAGATCCAGATATTCAAAAATTGAAGGGTAGCTAATGAACGGGGAATTTGACTACAGCGTACGCGATAGTTCTATCGTCCCCGATAGATATACTCGCGCTGTAGTAGAAAATAACGATAATGCTATACGTATTGGTATAGTTCGTGAAGAGCGTGTACTTAAAGACGGATCTACTAGATATATAGTTGAAGTTGCACGAGGTGGTCGTCAAATACCTGTATCTTGTATATTGATGGCTAGATGGGGTGGAGTTCATAATTTTGAAGAATACCGTGTGCGTCCTTGGATAAAGAATTTTCCAGCCAATAACCTACTACCTCCTTCTGCTGGTACGTTTAATAAACGAGCTGGTGATGTCGTGATAGTAGCTTTTTTAGACGGACAATCTAGAGAAGGTGTTATCTTAGGCGGATGCCAACATCCCGCTAGAGTTCAGGACAAGAATGAGTCAACTAAGAAAGGCTCTATTGAGTATATAAATAGGTTCAACGGAATAGAAACACAAATAAGAGCAAATGGTTCATATAAGGTTACTTTTAATGGTGCTAATCCACTCAACGAAAAAGCATTAGCACTTCCACCTCTTGGTCAAACTCCTCCAGCACCGATATATCTACCAAATCTTGCAGGTTCATTCTATGGATTTGATCCTGATGGTAGTTTCATGGTTACTGATGGTAAAGGCATGCTCATTAAATTAGAGAAAAGCCTTGTTACTGGAAATTTAATTTTAAAATCTGGAACGGCTAAAATAGAATTAAGCGGTACCCCATTCACCGGTTTCTTTAATTTAAAAGCTGATACTGTTGCGGCAGAGGCTAAAACTATATCTATGAAAGCAGCTATCAGTCATACTGTAGAATCTACGCTAGTCAGTATGAAGGGTATTAAAATGGCTATTGGCAATGATGTATTTGAATTATTTCAAGGATTATCGGACCTTATAGATGCATTAGGTACCGTCGTAGTCACTAGTCCTGTTGGCCCATGTACACCTATATTAACAGCCCCAACTTGGCCTCAAGTTATAGCTTTACAATTAAAAATAAAAACATTAATAAGTTCACTTAGCTCTGCTGGATCAGCTAGTTTTAGTGGAAATGACTCTACTGATAGTATTGGTGATGATGTTGGAAGTTAATGATTAAAGTTGCTATATAATTAGAGTAACTGGAGAATTTTATGAGTGGTATACCTCTACCTGCAGCAGCAAAACAATTTATAGGTAGTTCATCTACTGCTGGTGCAGTACCTAGTAATCAAGGTGCTAATGGTGCCCCTTACACTATTGTAGAAAAAAACTGGTATAAAGCTTTACCATACGGCTTCTCGTTCTTTAGTAGAGATGAAAAAACTGGCGATAAAGCTAAATCAACTATGTGGCTACCTATAGCCCCAAGTAATCTAAATGTAAAAACCCACTTTGCGACTAATATTATAACAACCCTATACGGTGTTGTTGAAGAGCATTCAGAAGTTAGGTATTACGATATATCTATAACTGGTACAACTGGATATTCACCTAGATTTGTTATGCCAGAAGAACAGGGTACCACTGCAGCATCTACACAAGGTGCTGGACGTGACTCTTTTCAAGATGATAGCAGTGTAGCCAAATTAAATAAGGTATTAGGTGGGTTTCTGCCAGAAGTAACAAATACACTTAGTCAAGTTTCAGATACTATAACTGGTTTTACTGGTGGACCAACAAACAACACCGGTATACGCACTAATAAAAGTGGTTACTTTGCATTTCACCAATTGTATCAGTTCTTCCTAAAATATAAGCAAGATGCTGCTGGAGCCAATCCGGGAGCTAGTGCTGGAAGCGGTGGAGCATCTAAAAAACGACAAGTTCATCCAATACAGTTTTTAAATTATAAGGACAATATTCGATATGATTGTGTTCCAATGGATTTTACTCTTATTAAATCTAAAGAGAGTCCAATGTTATATAATTATTCAATACGTCTACGAGCATACAACTTAAGAGATGTTAATGGTTCTATAGATGAAAAAGATAATTTAAATAATAATTTAGCTAAATTAGGCATAGATGGATTAGAAGGTCAATCAGCATTTTCTAAAATGTCTGCTATAGCTGGCGATGCAGCAACATTAATTAGTGCGGTATTTTAAATGTCAAGAACTGTAGTAGCAGCTGGTTTCAGCAGTTTAGCAGATCTTAGTCTGTGGTATAAGACTAGATCTGGAGCTCCTGTAACTCTTGCTGAAATACCAGAAATAATAAAACTTCGTTGGGAGTATTTCCGCGATAACTGGGAATTTATCGTAAACGACCTTAAAGATAAACGATCATCATTCTCTCATCCTGATTTGCTAGATAAACAGATTGAAGATTTAACACGATTGATAACTGTACAGAAAAATAGTCAGAATCAGACAGTTAATCCATTCTCTGACAGTAGAGTAATAACACATTTTTACACTGTATGGCAGAATGTAGAAGCTTCTTCACTCCCTATAACTAAAGAAGAAAACACTTTAATATCTCGTAGAGTATTAGCTGCTCAACGTTTTATTAAAACTGATTTTATTAATATGCGAAACAATATGATTAATGCTAGAGATAGTATGGCTGATGATGTTGGACTATCAGATAGCACATATAACACTATATTTGATAGAAGCTCTTCAGCTACTTTACGAAATGTCAATATTAAAGACATTAACAATATGCAAAATTTCCAGCGAGCCATTAAAACAGTAGATTTTATATTAGCTAACACTGGCTCATTGAATACTGTAACTATAGATCCATTTGCTCTTGCTAGAGCTAATGCTAAAAATGATGAAATAGAGATTGTAACTGGTCGATCTGGTCGATTAGTGCGAATGTTTTTCGGTGATAGTTTGCAGGATTTAGCTTCGAGGCATTTTGGAAATCCAGATCGTTGGATAGAAATAGCTATAGCAAATGGTCTTAAGCCACCATATGTAGATGAGATAGGTCAAGCTATTCCTGTAATAGCTAATGGTGATGACAATCAGTTGAACTTTGGAGCCCTAGATGGTTCAGGTAACGCTAATATAAATAAACTATATATTAATCAGGTAATTTTTATACAATCGGATACAGTTAAATTCCCTGATCAAAGATCTATCTTAAATATTAAAGAGATACCGATTTCTGGTGAAATTGTGCTAGAATTCAATGGGAATAATAATTTAGATATATATAAACTTAATGAGAATGCTCACATTAGGGTATTTAAACCTAACACTATTAATAGTAATTTCTTAGTGTTAATCCCCTCTGAAGAGCCAATATCAGCTAAGAAACCAGGTGATGTTCCGTTTTTCTTAGAGTCAGCCGCAGAAGATGAAAAGCTAGCAGGAGTAGATTTACTGTTAAATGACAATCTTGATTTGACTTTTACATCCACTGGAGATCTACAATTAAATTTTGGACTACCTAATGCAGTTCAGGCAATGCAGATTAAAATGTTAAGTGAACAAGGACAAAGCCATAGACATCCTAATTTTGGACTACCTGTGGTTGTAGGTACTAGAACTACTGATCCAAATACAGTTAAGCAGGCACTCGTAGCAGGTATAACTAATATGGTAGAGTTAGATGAACGCTTTGACAGAATAGAAACCCTACAAGTGGGTGTTTTAAATGGAGCTGCTAGTATTAATCTAGTGGTTAGAATGGCAGGCTCTGGTACGCTAGTTCCTATAAGTTTCACGATTAACACAGGTTAAGGACAGTAATGGCCGTAGATATAAAAAGCTATAATGAGATACTAGGCGAAATGGTTCGTAAGGTGATTGCTGATTCACCTGTAAACGATGTCAATACTGGATCTGTTCTATTAACCTTACTGGAAGCAGCTGCTCAAATCGACTTTGAGAATAATGCTTCTGTTCTTAATATTTTAGAATTATTAAGTATCGACGCTACTCGCAATAACGATCTAGATTCTAGAGGAGCCGACTTTGGACTCAATAGAACTCCAGCTCGTAGAGCTACTGGCTTTGTTACTATTACTGATACCAATATAACTAAAAAGTCTACCGGTTTATATCAAGTAAAATTGCCACCTATCGCTGGCTCTACACAGATCTTCGTTAATGATGCCTCAGACTGGACAACTCTATCTCTACCCGTAGGCATTCCAGTTGTCGTAGCTGGTAATCTATTCATCGGTCGTGGTACGCCGAATTTCGAAGGCCCAATTCCTTATACAACAATAACCAATAATACAACATTTTATACTATTGGTTTAGGTGTTGCACTTGAAAAAGATCATCTTATATCTGACACCGTTATAGATGGTCAGGGAACTACAGATAGATTAATTGTAGCAGGAACATCAGTACAGATACCTGCAAACAATCAGAACCCAGCAATAGAATATGAAATTCTACGAGATGCTGTTATTCCGGCTGGCGAAGATACAGTAGGAAATGTGGATATTATTGCCACTTCTAGTGGTACTCAGAGTAATGCCGGCATAAACACAATTACAACTTTTATTAGTGATCCATTTCCCGGTGCAGCAGTGTCAAATACAACTCCGCTAACCAGTGGATTAGATGTTGAGTCTGATGACGAATATAGAGAGCGTATCAAATCATTCTCTAGTACACTAGCACGAGGTACTAAGCAAGCAATCTTGTCATCTGTCATAGGTGTATCAGATCCAGACGACGGTAAACAAGTAGTATCTGCAGTTATCACTGAGCCACCAAGTATCGGCGATCCATCAATATTATATTTAGATGATGGGAGTGGATTTGAACCATCTTTTACTGGCCAATCAGTAGATATTTTATTGAATGAAGCAACTGGTAATGAAGAGTTCTTACAACTTGCAAATTTTCCTCTACCTAGACCACAAACTATAAATACAGTTGAAGGTCCTTATGAGATAACTGAGCAAATGCAACTTAGAGTGTTGGTAGATGGAATAGAAGAATCTATTTTATTCACTGCATCTCAGTTTAGAAATATTGCTGCTGCAACTATATCTGAAATCATCATTGTTATAAATGATCAAGCACAATCTTTTAGAGCAACTTTTACCGCCAATTCATCACGAATCCTATTGTTTCCTTTAAATCATGAGGCGGAAACAATCCAAGTTTCTGCTTTAACGCCTGGTGAGGATTCTTCGCTATTTGCAAATAATGTTTTAAAGTTTCCAACAAATGAATTCTCATATATTCGTTTATATCAAAATAGAACTTTATTAAATGAACGTGAACGAGCAGCAACACTATTAACAAACTTGTTCTCAACATGGAGCATCGTTGGTAATGGTAATATTATAATTGAAGTTGATGGTACACCTCCACAAAATAGAACTTTCACAACATCTGATTTTGGCGGATCTCCATTTCCTACACTTGAAGTAGGAGATTGGGTTACTGCGTTCAATAATAAATTTGCAGGTATTACAGCTACAGCTACCTCAAGTGGAAGAATGCAAATAGTCTCCAATAGAGAAGGCAACAGTTCTTCATTGAAGGTTATTGGTGGTTCATATTCTGATTCTATATTTGGTGATCAAAATACTGAAGTAACTGGTAGAAATTCTGATTTCCAATTAAATCGTCAAACTGGGAATGTTCGTATCCTTACCGATATTGAGTCTGGAGATTCAATAGCAGCTGGAACTGAGGATGCTAAGGGTAGTGTAACATCTGCCACTACTCCTACTGGTGTTTACAATGTTGGTACGGATTCAAATAGTCGTCCAGCAAATCTTATAGTTGTCGCTGATTCTAAAGAAGTTGTTCTCCGTGTTGGTGTTGGTATTGCAATTGGCAATACTATTACCGTAACTGATGAAGGTAGCGATACCATGAGACTTACATCAGATTCAATATCAGCATTTAATACTGTGCTTGCCGGTGATTATCTATTTATAGCAAATCGCGGTGCTTTAAGCCCATGGATAGATCCTGCTAATACAGGATTGTTTAAAATAATTTCTAAAGGTGAACATAGTCCAACTACACCTTCTACATTTTACATAGAAGTTAAAAACGTTAATATAGTACCTGGTGCTCATGTAGTTGAAGCATCTGAAGATATTCAAGCTTTTAGTGCATCTTCATACCCGCAGCTTTGGAAGGGTTCTTTCTTAGTTACACCAGCTTCTGCTGCAGTACAAGACATTGTTGACTCTATAGATGAAAATCTAGTTAACGTAGATGCTAGTATATTTAAAACAAACGCAATACAAATTACGTCCAATACAGAAGAAAATGGAACTATAGCTACTGCAGCTGGTTCTGGTAATGCTCTTGCACTATTTCCACTAGCTGGCCATCAAACTGGTAATGAATCGCATATTGCTAATAGAACAGCTAATAAAGATTTTATAGCTTATTTTAAGCGTACAACTCCAACAAGCGTAGATGCTGATGGTGTTACAGGCAAAACTGTATGGTTGGACCGTGTTACATATAGTGATATAAATGGATCATTTACGGACAGTATTGAGCCTGGTGAAGATGGTGTAGATACATATAGTGAAGAGTTGGAATCTACTGGTGTACTATTACAACCTCTTGTAGATTACAGCGATATAGTGAATTTCCTAGATGGATCGAATAAGGGACAATATAGAGCTATTCGCGATATACTTATTGGCGATAAGGTAGGAACTCAGCACGCTTTGCCTAGAACATTGATGGATGTTTCTGCAGGTGAAGAATTTAATTTAATGCGACCACTTTCTATTAGTCCAGATGATAGCATTGTATTCATACTTGATCAAGATGCTGTTGCTAAAACTATAGATGTTAGAATGTCTAGAACAGGTCAAATTAATTCAGACTTTCCTCCTACTACATTATCATTCTCTGCCGATGATGCAGATAATGAACCAGGAATTACATTTGGTAATCTTCAAGTTTGGGGCAAAGCAACAAACGGTACTGAGTTTGAGGATTATGCTGTATGGTTTCGTGCTAGAAACTGGTATGTCTCTGGAGGTGCTGGATCTGGCGGCGGTGCTCTAATGATTCGTGCTTCGGAATATGGTCCTCATGGTGAAAATATCCAGTTTCAGATAGAGTACCCAGAGACATCTGATGAAGATAATTCTATATTCCATGTAAACAATCCCGACTATTCACGTGTAACATATGTATTTGGATCTGGTCCTGAAAAACCAATAGGCGAAACATCAGGCGATACAATAGCTATTACAGATGTTTCAGGTTCATATCCTACATATCCAGCTGGAACGGTCTTTAGATATACATTCAATAATACTCTAGCTCTTGGTTCTGTTATTGCGGGAGATATTCTAAGTGTTCAAGCAGGATCGGGTCTAACAGCAGCTAATTCAGGTGTATTTAGTTTATTAGCTGTTGATGATAGTTCAGATTATGTAGAACTCTATAATCCAAATGGTGCAACAACTTTTGTAGGTACTCAAGAAGTTACTCAAGTAGATACAGTTGACGATATTCTTGGTACCCCTGAAATATATTCAGTAGATGTTAACGGTCTTGGCGGTGCTGCAGTTGATGGTTTGTATTTCATAATTGAAGATACAGCTGGTACTGTAGCTATCTGGTTTGATACTGATGATAACGGTACACCAGAACCTGCTCATGGTGCTGCAAGATCAATAGAGATTAATCCAGCAGCGGCTGCAACATCTAGTACTGTAGCTACACTAATCGCTGCAGCTATAACATCTGATTCAGAATTTTCTTCTAGTTCTGGTGGTGATGTTGTAACTATAACAAATTTAAGTAATGGTAACCTTGGTGCATTAAATCTTGGTACATCTGGTTTCTTAGATAATGGTGGAACTAACGGTTCACCAGATACGTCACTAGACGGTACCTACTTTATTCTCCAGGATCAAAATGGTAGTGTTGCTTTTTGGTATGATACTTCTGGTATTACTCCAGTACCTCTACACGGTGCAGATCGTGCAATAGAGATCACCACTGTACTATCAGGTGATTCTGCAGCAACAGTAGCAACTAAAACAGCAGTCTTTATTGTTGCTGATGCCCAATTTGTATCTGCAACAGTTTCAACTAATGAAATAACAGTTACAGATGTTACAAATGGTGTACGACCTGCAGCTAGTGCTGGTACAACAGGTTTCACAGTTACTGAAGTTACTCCAGGTGTTGATGATATTTTTGAAACAATCATAACACCAACAGCATTCTCAATGTATTCTCTAACTGGCACAGCAGTTACTGATATTGTTTCAAAAGTAACTGAAAGTCCGCTTCTTGTTGCTGCATTGATAGATGGTACTAGCCCAATCACACTTGCAACACGCGATGAAGTATATACACCAGTTGGTCCTGCAGATTTCAGTGCATCACTATCATACGACCATGATCCTGATCCTATCTCTACTAAAAATGATTACATCATACTTGTTGATAGTCAGTCTTGGATTAAGGATTTCAATAATTTAGATCCACACTTTACTTTAAAACGAGATATGGTTTTACATGGTGAAGCACCTCTAGCATATAGTGTAGATACAACACCAAATGAAGATGGCTCTACAGGTGAATACTTTAAATTAACACCCGTAACTTTAAATAACACACTTCATCACTTTACACAAAAAGCTCTTTCACAGCTACCTATTGTATCTGATATTAGTATCTCTAATGCTATTAGAAGAATTCAAATTAAATCTAAGTTACTTGGTTCACAAGGAGCTGTAGAGGTAGTTGGCGGAAATGGTAATGATATTGAATATTCAATATTTGGAGAAGCACAAGTAACTCCAGGACCAGTTTCGGGCGGCAATTTCTTACAGGTTAAAACTCGTGCTCTACCTGTTGCTCTTACAACTGGTGATATTGTTGAAGTTCAAAATACAAAAAGCGTAAAAAGAAAATCTAGATTAGGTAGTTCCGATAGTATTGATGTTGTCCGTGGTGGCGGCAATGATACAGAATACAAATGGAACCATAAGGATACAGCACTTAGTAGTGTTGTTAGATTTACAATAGCAGATGTATCTGCAACATATGTACGTCCAGCTGGCACGGTATGGCGCTGGACTCATAATGATGGCGGCTCATACTTCAATATAACTGATGATACAGTTGGCGTAATTGTAGGTGCATCTCCCAGTGATCAATTAGAAGATGATTCAGTTGATGCTCCAGCACTTGAAATAGATACGGTGGATGCTGGTACTGCATCTACTGCACAAAACTTTAGATTAACTGTAAATGCTTTACCAAATCAAGCAGATTATTATTATTTTGAAAATCAAGCGGGAACTGTTTCATTCGCAGTATGGTTTGATATTGATGCAGCAGGTACTACACCAACTGGTGCATTGTATACTGGTGCGACCCATCAAATTGAAGTAGATATTTTATCTTCTGATACTGAAGATGCAATTGTGTCAGCCCTAGCAATTACATTATTAGGCAATGTTGACTTCCTATCTGAATTTGGTGGCATACAGGAACAAGGTGCTAATCTTGATGATGTTGTTGAAGGCGATCTCTTGGTTGCATGGGGAACTTTTCCTGCAACTTGGAATAGTGGTAATAAGGCAAAATTAAATGGTAGTGGTGCTGTCGCAGGTCTTCCAATAATTGCAGTTAATGCAGCCAGTCGATGGGTTGACGTTGTTAACTCTGATGGTGTTGCTATGACTGATGAATTTATTGGTACTGGTAATGTAGATATTACTCCATCTCCTATTGTGAAATGGGATTTAGCCCATGCTGCAAAAGCCCAAGTTGTACAGGGTACATTAGTGGGATCACCAGGTGGAACAGTAACATTACAGACTGCCTCTCCTCATAAACTCCGTGAAGGTGATACTTTCACATTAAGTGATAATGGATTAGCACAATCTACTACTGTACTATCTGTAGTAGATCCACAGACTATTACTTTTACTGACACTCTTGGTACAACCCCAGATGCTGTATTTCCTGCTGGTAATATAATTAATTCTAGCAAGACAACTACAAGATATAAAATAGAATCAATAGGATTCAATGATCTGTATCGCTTGTCTTATGTTGATGGTGAAGCTCCACGTTTTGTTGACAATGGTATAGCAGTTGATGATGTCATGGTTATTCAAGGAACTACGTTTGCCAATAATAATTCTGGTGAATTTAGAGTATTGGCAGTTGATAATGCTAGCATTATTTATCAAAATGAAGTAGCAGTTGAAGAACTCAATACAATTATTCCTTTCAACAATCTTGAACTAACAGCAACATGGACATCTAATGTAGATGAAGTTACTGGTTTAGCAGGAACATTCAAAAATCTATCTATAGGCGATTGGATAAAGAAACCTGAAGATGATGAAACTCTATTTGTTCAAGTAACTGCCTTATTAGATGCTGGTGGATTGCCAGTTGCGAGTACATTAGCAACACGAGTAGTTATCGGAAAGAATTACGAAGGAACCTCATCTACATCAGTAGGTATTGCTCTTGATCAAAACAGTGGCATTGGTACAGGTAATTATTTACAGAGCGTTAATGATATAGAATTTTTTGAAGGTGATTCAGTACGAATTGGGGATAAAATCTTCGTAGATGATATTGCTAACCCTAATTGGTTTTCTTCTCAAAACAGTGGAACATTTGAAATTACACAAATCGGTACCGATTCAGGATATAGGCCGTTTGTGCGTATTGAAAATGCTGCTGGACTTACAGAATCAAATCAACTTATATTTGTAGCTCCTCTTGGATACTTTATTTTAGAGGGTGATAGCAATCTCTATAAGAGTGTTAGAGTTATTGAACATAGCGTAATTGATAGTTTTAATCAAGATCGAAGACAACTATATATGTCACCGCCAACAAGGGTTGACAAGATGTCTCAAGCTAATGGAACTAAAATAGTACCCATTGGTAAACTAGATTATTCTAAAGATATTGTTACTGGCATAGATGGGTATACTTACTATACCGGCTTACTTAGAACTGTACAGCGAATAGTAGATGGTTTTGAACCTGATCCTGTTAGTTACCCTGGCAGAAGAGCTATCGGTGGCATTATTGAATCACTTCCACCGCTTATTAGACGTGTTATTGTTTCTATAGAAGCTACAACAAATGAAGGTGTTAACCTTAATGAAATTAGTAATGATATTAAATCAGCTATTATTACGTATATCGATAATTTAGGTGTTGGTGAAGATGTGATTTTATCTGAAATGATAGTAGCAGTTATGGATATAACTGGTGTTGAAGCTGTTACATTTAGTATACCTTCACCAAGTACAGAGCGTATATCTATAGCAGATAATGAAAAAGCGTTTATTGAACCAGATGACATTAGTGTAGCATAATGGCCAATAATAAGAACAAAACAGATCGATTACATGACCAGATGCCGCGTTTTTTAAAGACGCGTGCAAATCCTAACTGGCAAGCACTTATTGGTGCATTGGGTGAATCAGATCAAAATCTAGCTGACCTTGTAGAAGAAGTTAGAAAGCAAATGTTTATTAAGACAGCTAGTCGACCATACCTAGATAGATTAGGATCGAACTTTAAAGTGAGTCGACCACGCTTTGTTGGCATGAACGATCCTACTTTTAGAAAGTACGTTCCAATATTAGCATATCAGCCTAAACAAGTAAAGCTAGTATTAGATTTACTTTTAGATGTTTTCTTTTTTAAAGAATCCACAACTTCAT
>Ga0307376_10001358_pt1 | contig 26645 bp, 25 predicted proteins | sample TR2MG_FD_202536 | JGI IMG/M metagenome (GOLD analysis project Ga0307376, IMG submission 202536) | Soil microbial communities from Risofladan, Vaasa, Finland - TR-2 | ecosystem: Environmental > Terrestrial > Soil > Coastal area > Acid sulfate soil | place: Finland: Risofladan, Vaasa | collected...
CGGCGTTTATTTTGCTTAGATAGTAGTAGGTCTCCCTGGTCATGTGATCCAAAAGGAGTGCCGGCAGGATGCCGAGCACCTCGCACTTTTCCACGTCCTTTTTCAGCGCTGCCATGTAATCGATGAAGTCCTTCGAGATTTCCGTGGCCTGCCGGTTCAGGTATACAAGGTTGGACAGCGGTTCGGGCTGCGGTTTGATCATCTTTTGGTACGAATAAGCCTTGTAGAAAAGGGCCATGAAAAGTTTCTTGAATTCCCGGGCCCCGGTGAGAATGACTTCTTCGGTCGGGTCCAGTTGAAGCATGATGATGTCGGCATGGCCGGTGAAATCCCACAACCAGAGGAGATGCTCGTGCATGTCCTGCAGGACCACGTTTTTCTCGGGGATGATCTGGTCGAGAATCAGAAGGAATTCCCGGGCTTCGGCAATGGTATGCTCCAGGATGAGCGGCGGCAGGTTGAAGGCGACGGAGCAGGTGAGCTGGCGCATCAGTACGTCTTGCTGGTAGCTGCGGAAGCCTTCCACCCGGTTTCTGATCTCCTGCAGCATCTTGTCCGAAAACCGGCTGGCTACTTGTTTTTCCAGGTCGGCGAACACACCCATGTAATATTTGGCTTCCTTGGCGGCTGCCTTTTCGGACGACGGAAAGGCCAGGAACATGAATTCGCTGTGGTCGCGCAAAATGCCTAACCAGAACAGGGATTCTTCCTGCAGGCCAAAGCGGCCCTTACATTCAATCATGGTATCCCTCCTCACCTGTATAATATGGATGTCAGGTAACTTTTTCCACACCATATTGGCGCCGGATCAGGCGCAGCGTGCCATGGGCTTGACAAAACCAGCTTTCATGTTAGAATTGCTTAGTGAAGGCGGCGGTGACCGCCGCTGTATCCGCGCGGGCCGGGTGGAGGCTTTTCGCCCAAACGGCATGTCCGTACCCGTTCCGGCGAGTCCTGATAATGGGGAGGTTGTTTTTCCGTTGTACGCCATTGTGGAAACCGGGGGCAAGCAACACCTGGTCAGGGAAGGGGATACCCTGCAGGTGGAGTTGTTGACCGGGGAAGTTGGCCAGGTGCTGACCCTGGAGCGGGTGCTGGCCGTGGAGAACGAGGACCGGTTGGAAGTGGGCAGGCCCTTTGTGGACGGGGCCAAAGTAACGGTCAAAGTGGTTCGGCACGGCCGGGGACCGAAAATTATCGTGTTCAAGTATAAGGCCAAAAAGAATTACCACCGGAAGAAGGGCCACCGCCAGCCCTTTACCACCGTGCGGGTCGAAAAGATCGAGGTTTAAGCCGAGGGAGTTGATGGTCTAATGGCACACAAAAAAGGAATGGGCAGCTCGCGCAACGGGCGCGACTCCAAGCCCAAAATGCTGGGTGTTAAAAGAGGGGACGGACAGTTCGTTACCTCGGGCAGCATAATTGTCCGCCAGCGGGGGACGAAGATTCATCCCGGCACCAACGTGGGCCGCGGCAGGGACGATACCTTGTTTGCCACCGCGGACGGAACTGTCAAGTTCGAACGTATGGGGCGGGATCGGAAAAAAGTCAGCATCCAAAAAGAGATGGCAGCTGTCTAGCTTTGAGAAACCTGCAGCCGGGCACCCAGTAGCCCGGCTTTTCCTTTTCCGGCAGCAGGGAAAGCATTTTTTTCCGGCGAATACCCCGTCTATTAGCCGATCTAAATCCTCCGGCCTAAGTCGAGTGTCAGTCCATAACTATCCCGCCTGCTTCAGCAGGTGGTTCAAGTATGTGTGGGGGGCGGCCTCTTGAGCATCCAGGACATCCTAGAATTGATTGCCCGAAAAAACCACGACTTTCTGAATCATTTGCAGGTTATTTCCGGTTTCCTCCAACTCAACAAAGAAGAAAAAGCACGCGAATACATAAAGGTAATGGGCCTGGAAGTGGAGCGGATGGCCAGGGTACTCAATTCCAGGCCGCCGGAGGTTGCGGCCGCCCTCCTGACCGCCATGAACCGTGCCTCCGAGAAACAGGTGACGGTGGAGTTGCCGGCGGCCCTCGACCTAACCGGCGCAGCCTTACCCGGCGATGTCCTGGGATGTCTGCTGGAGGACCTGACGGATCTGCCGCTGGCCCGGGGATGGTCTCCTCCGGCCATATCTTTCGCCCTGCAGGACCAAGATCGTCGCTACTTTTTGCGGATGTCCTTCCATCAGCCCCGGGACGGTTTCCGGTTTCTGGAGGATGGCGTGGCGGCTGCCGATGCCCTGCTGGCCAGTTACGGAGGCCGGGCCGGTCTGGTTTTCGACGGCGCCCGGGTGGAGATCGTCCTCACCTTGCCTCGCCGACAAGACAGCTGAAGTTACTGGAGGGGGAGCGGGAAAAACCCCTGACTTCGGTCAGGGGTTTTGTGAATGATTACCTTTCCCATAACCCCGTTTTCAACCGGGGGTTATAAAACCCGGTCTTTGCGGCAACAATTTCTGGGATGAGCCAAAAAAGCGGTGTGGGGGTAAAAAGACCTTGTTTTACGACCACGTAAAAATCTTCGTCAGCAGCGGCAAGGGAGGCGACGGCCTGGCGTCCTTTCGCCGTGAGAAATACGTACCCAGGGGCGGTCCCTGGGGAGGCGACGGGGGCCGGGGCGGTCACGTCATCTTGCGTGCCGACGCACAACTGGCCACTCTGGCCGATTTTCGTTACCGCCGGCACTACCGGGCCGAAAAAGGCGGCGCAGGCGGCAGTAAGAGCCGGACCGGCCGCTCCAGCGAGGATCTGGTGGTGCGGGTACCGGCCGGTACAGTGGTGCGCTCGGCCGAAACCGGCGAGGTTCTGGCCGACCTGGTCGAGGATGGGCAGTCGGTAATAGTGGCCCGGGGCGGCCGGGGCGGCCGGGGCAATATCCATTTCGCCACCCCGACCAACCGGGCGCCGGGCATGGCCGAAAAGGGCGAGCCGGGTCAAGAGTTTACTCTGGAGCTGGAGTTAAAACTCCTGGCCGACGCGGGTCTGGTTGGTCTACCCAATGCGGGCAAGTCGACGCTGCTATCGCGACTATCAGCCGCCCGGCCCAAGGTAGGGGACTATCCCTTCACAACCCTGGAGCCCAGCCTGGGCGTGGTACGGGTGGAGGAAGGGCTGAGCTTCGTCCTGGCCGACCTGCCCGGCCTGGTGGAAGGTGCCCACACGGGAGCCGGGCTGGGGCTCCAGTTTTTGCGCCACATCGAACGGACCCGGCTCCTGGTGCACGTGGTGGACGTATCCGACCAGTTGGGGCGGGATCCGGTGGAAGAGGTGGTACTGATCGAGCGGGAGATGGCCCTTTACGGACACGGGCTGGCCAAACGTCCGGTGTTGATGGCGGCCAACAAGGTGGATTTGCCGGGAGCGGCCGAAAATATGGCCCGGCTGGCCGACCGGTATGCAGACCGGGAAATATTCCCGGTGTCCGGGCTGACCGGGGCCGGCCTGGAAGAGTTGAAAAGGGGCATCGCCCGCGCCTTGCAGTCTGCTCCCCTGCCGGAGATGGAGGCAGCCGGCCCGGTCCGGTACCGGTTTGAACCCCGTTTTACCGTGGACAGGGAAGAGGACGGCTTTCGTGTACGGGGGCGGGAGGTGGAAAAGCACCTGGCCATGACGAGCCTGGACAACGAAGAGGCCGTGGCCCGCTTCCAGCGCATCATGCGCCTCATGGGGGTGGAGGAAGCCCTGCGCCAGAAGGGTGCCGCTGAGGGATCCCGGGTCTTCATCGGGGACAGTGAATTTAACTTTTTCGAATCCTGACCCGGCGGCACAAAGGCCGCTGAATCCTGTGGCAACCTATTTTTTGCGGAAAGAGGAGTGTTCTATGCCAGAGTTTGGAACGGCCTTTTCCGGCCTGGCCTGCGACCGTAAACTTACGCATACGGAGCTGGTGCGGGCCATCAGGTTTATGGTGGCTGCCGAGTACGAGGCGGTGCAGGTTTACATGCAACTGGCGGAATCCGTTGATAACAAACTGGCCCGGGCCGTATTGCAGGACATTGCCGACGAAGAAAGGGTGCACGCCGGCGAGTTCCTGCGCCTGCTCAAGGAACTGGCCCCTGATGAGAAAGAGTTCTACGAAAAAGGGGCCGCAGAGGTGGAGGAGATCATCACCGCTCAGGGCCGCCGTTAGGGGGGTTTTTGGATGAAAGAGCAGGTCTGGAATGATATCCTGGCTGCCAGGCAGCGCTTGCAGGGTGTAGCGCACCGGACGCCGGTGCTGGTCTCCCGCACTCTCGATGAAGACACGGGAAGCCGTGTATTTCTGAAGGCCGAGAATTTTCAGCGGGCCGGGGCCTTTAAGTTCCGCGGGGCGTACAATGCCCTTGCCGGCCTGGACCGGGCGGCGATTCAAAAGGGCGTGATCACCTACTCCTCGGGTAACCACGCCCAGGCGTTGGCCCTGGCCGGGCGCCTTCTGGGGGTCAAGGTAACCGTGGTCATGCCGGCCGATGCGCCGCAGGCCAAGAGGGATGCCACTACCGGCTACGGGGCCGGCGTGGTCCAGTACGACCCACGGCTGGAAGAAAGGGAGCGGGTGGCGGCCGGCCTGGCAGCGGAACATAGTTTAACCCTTATTCCGCCTTTTGACCATCCTTTGGTCATTGCGGGCCAGGGCACCGGCGCGGCTGAACTCATGGAACAGGCGGGCCCGCTGGATTACTTGCTGGTACCCTGCGGGGGAGGCGGCCTTTTGAGCGGTTCGGCGGTAGCGGCCCGCCACCTTTGTCCGCCTTGCCGGGTCATCGGAGTGGAACCGGAACTGGCCGACGATGCCGTACGCTCTTTCCGGAGCGGGCACAGGCAAACGGTGGCCCACCCGGCCACCATAGCCGACGGACTCAGGACCAGGTCCCTGGGGGAGATGACCTTTCCCCTGATCCGGCAGTACGTGGACGATATGCTTACGGTCTCTGAAGAGGATATCCGGCAGGCCATGTTGTTTTTATGGACCCGCCTCAAGGTGGTGGTGGAGCCTTCCGGCGCCGTGGGCCTGGCCGCGCTCCGGGCCGGGAAACTGGTTGTACCGGGGGCCCGGGTGGGAGTGATCCTCAGTGGCGGCAACGTCGGTCCGCGGGACTTTTGTGAGATCCTCGGCGGAGCCGGACGGTAATACCCGAGCCATCCAGCTAGTTAACGAAATCCTTGAAACTAATGGCCACTGCCTTTCAAGGCAGTGGCCATTAGTTTAATACGACAAAAGTTATGTTTTTAAGGAATTAAAGACAAAAAAAGTTAGTTTGCTTGCAGGAAATAGGAAGCTTGTGTCTAAAACTACTCGGAAGAGACTTTACTATATCAGAAAATTACTTCCTCCAAAACTCGTGGGAATTTTAACATAGATTTTCACCCGTGTCAATGGTTCACAGTAATTTATTTTTTCCTCGGGTTACGTGAAGATTCGTTTTGCGTACATGGTAGATATTGGAGGGGTATCTCATGCCTACACCACACGCAAACCCCGGTGGAGTTAGCTATCCGCTATTTCAATTTGCCTATTGTGGTCAGTTTCAAAAGCATCTGCAAGGGTTGCAAAAACTCGCTCTGGGAGAACCGTGGGAATTTCGATCCACAGGGAATAGTTCGGCATCATTACAGATTTTATTTAACTATGTCCACCACACTTTTAAACGCATAAAAGAAGAGTATGATGAACTCCCGCAGGAGATGAAGAATGGCAAGATATGTATAAGTAATCAATACGCATGCTTTAATACTGGTCTCTTTACAGAATATTTTGAGCCAATCTACGGATTATTTACTGAAAATCGAAACCCACGAGCTATAAATCCCTGGTATCTCCTCGGATTTTATAAGCATAGCGATAGAGAGTTGTCGAAATTTGAAAAGTTACCATCAAGGGCAGAATATTTCAAAGATATCTCGGACTTGATCTTCGATTACCGACTCGATATTAGGGTTGACTTGGTTCATATCTTGGATCATAACTCGGTAAGGCTACCACAGGACCTTAAAGAGGTCACACAGCTAGAGGGCGCGATAAATCTGGCAAAGAAGAGAGTTGCTTCGAACTATAGATTGGCTGTGCCACAGTATTATGAGGGTATGGTTCAACTATTATTGCCAATATTCGCACGCGCGAGCGCAACAACCGTACCTTTAGTAGTATATAAAACCAATAGCTTCTATGTTGGCAAGACCGTATTAACTATAGAAATGGCTTATAATAATGCTAGGCTGATAGCCAGGCCAGATAGCGATTGGTTATCAATAGCCCCTTAAAAAAAACTTTTTTACCTGACCGCAGGCGGGTTTTCTCCCGCCTCTTTTTGTTCTATAATGTTAACCAGCTAGATAAAACAGGTTTACATTTGGAGGTGGCTTCTCTGTCTCATACCTACATAATGGATATCGGCGAACGGGTGCTGGCCGGGGAGGACTTGACGCCCGACGAGTCTTTGGCAATCCTGCGGGTGAGCGACGCCGACCTGCCCTTCCTGCTGGCTGTGACCAGCCGGGTAACCCGGGAGAGGGCGGGGCGGGAGGTGGACTTTTGTGCCATCGTCAATGCCCGGGCGGGGCAGTGTTCCGAGGACTGCGTCTTCTGTGCCCAGTCGGCCCATCATAACGGGGTGGGACCCCGGTATGCGATGCTGGAACCCGGGCCCATCGTGGAGGCGGCCGTCCGGGCGGAGGCCGCCGGAGCCAGGCGTTTTTCCCTGGTGACGGCGGGGCGGGGTCCGGGCCGGGATTTCCCCAACATCCTGGCGGCGGTGGAAAAGGTAGCCGCGGCCACCGGGCTCTCCATTTGCTGTTCGCTGGGCTTTCTGACCCCGGATGAGGCTTCGGCCCTGAAAGAGGCTGGCGTGAGCCGCTACCACCACAACCTGGAGACCGCGCCCAGTCATTTCGGCCGGGTGTGTTCCACCCACAACTACGGGGAGAAAATCCAAACCATCAATATTGCCCGTGCGGCCGGACTGGAGATCTGTAGCGGGTGCATCATCGGTCTGGGCGAATCGCCCGCGCAAATCGTGGAACTGGCCTTTGCCCTAAGGGACCTGGCGGTGGACTCGGTGCCGGTCAATTTCCTGGACCCTATCCCGGGCACGCCTGCCGCCCGGGGCACCCATCCAAAGGGTGGGTCGGACGGACCAAGTGTGGCAGCGCTGCTCAAGACCCTGGCTGTTTTTCGCCTGGTCATGCCCGGAGTAAGCATCCGGCTGGCCGGTGGGCGGGAAAAGAACCTGCGCGACCTGCAGGCGCTGAGCCTCTGGGCCGGGGCCAACGGTCTGATGATCGGCGACTACCTCACGACCCCCGGCCGCCCGGCGGCCATGGACCGCCGGATGGTGGCGGACCTGGGGCTGATGGTGGCGGGTGGGAACCCGCTAAAGGGGGGTGCCCAATGAGCCTCGACCAAGGCTTACTGGCGGGTGAACTGGCCACCCTGCGCCAGGGCGGTTTGTACAGGCGCCTGCGTGTTCAGGAGACTATGGCCGGACCCCGGGCGGTGGTGGACGGTACCGGGTGTCTGATGCTGGCCTCCAACGGGTACCTGGGCCTGGCCTGCCATCCGGAGGTACAGGCTGGGGCCCGGGAGGCGTTGGAGCGTTGGGGAGCCGGCACGGGCGGTTCCCGGCTGACCACCGGTAACTTTCGCCTGCACAGCGAACTGGAGGAGGAACTGGCCGATTTCAAGGGGGAGGAAGCGGCCCTGGTGTTCGGCAGCGGCTACATGGCCAACCTGGGAGTCCTCCAGGCCCTGGCCGGGCCCGAAGACCTGGTGATCAGCGATGCTCTAAACCACGCCAGCATCATTGACGGCTGCCGGCTCTCCCGGGCCCAAACTGCCGTATACCGACATGCCGACCCGGCCCACCTGGCCGAAGTTCTGGAAGCCGGGGCACCCGCCCGAAGGGTGGGTCCGGGCCGACGGGTTTTCATCGCCACCGACGGGGTGTTCAGCATGGATGGGGATATCGCACCCTTGCCGGATATTGTCCGGCTGGCGGATCAACATGGTGCCGGGATCATCCTGGACGATGCGCATGCCACCGGCGTTCTTGGTCCGGGCGGGACAGGCACCGCCGCCCATTTCGGCTTGAAGGGCCGGATAGACGTGCAGGTGGGGACGTTCAGCAAGGCTCTGGGAAGCCAGGGGGCCTTTGTGGCCGGCTCCCGCATCCTGATCGACTACCTCCGTAACCGGGCCCGCAGCTTCATCTTTTCCACCGCGCCGCCGCCGGCCGCGGTGGGGGCGGCTCTGGCCGCCGTTCGGCTGCTGCGGGATAACCCCCACTGGGTGGTTCAGCTGCGGGAAAAGGCCGAACACCTGCGCCGGGGCCTTACCGGCCTGGGTTTCGCCGTAGCCGGTGGGGAAACTCCTATCATTCCGGTGCTTGTGGGTGACGCGGCGGGTGCGGTGCAGCTGGCGGAAGGCCTTCTGGCCCGGGGCGTCTATGCCCCGGCCATCCGCCCGCCGTCGGTTCCGCCGGGGGAAAGCCGCCTGCGGGTGACGGTCATGCTCAGCCACACCACGGAGGACCTGGACCTGGCCCTGGAGGCTTTCGGCCGGGCCGGCCGCTCGGCGGGGGTGATCGCGTGAGCGCGGGCTTTTTTGTTACGGGAACGGATACCGGGGTGGGCAAGACGGCTGTGACGGGGGGACTGGCTTTCGGTTTGCGGCGGCGGGGCCTGGACCCCGGGATCATGAAGCCGGTGGCCAGCGGGGCCACACCCGAGGGGAAAGACCTCGTGGCGGCCGACGCCGTCTTCCTGGCCCAAATGGCCGGGGTAAGCGACCCCCCCGGTTTGATTTGCCCGGTGTGTCTGGAGTTGCCGCTGGCACCGGCGGTGGCGGCGGAACTGGCCGGAATGCCGGTGGATCCGGCTAGGGTGGAAGACGCTTTCAGGGTTTTACAGGCCCGCCACAGGGTGATGCTGGTGGAGGGCGTGGGTGGCCTCATGGTACCGCTTACCAGGGATTTCCTGGTCGAAGACCTGGCCGGCCGCCTGGGGCTGCCTCTTCTCGTGGTCGCCCGGAGCGGGCTGGGAACCATCAACCATACCTTGCTGACGCTGGGCCGCGCCCGGCAAAAGGGTCTGCGGGTGGCCGGCGTCATTATAAACGGTATGAGCCCCGAGCCGGACTTGGCCGAGAGCACAAATGCCCGGATCATCGAGAGTCTCGGTGGTGTAAAGATCCTGGGGGTGATCCCCCGGGGTGAAGGGATCGACGTGGAAGCCGCCAGGGCGGGGAACATAGCCGCCCTGGTGGAGGATAATCTGGATTGGTCCGCGACTCTGGCTGAAATGGAGGGGGTTTGAGATGACTGAAGGGGAATATGCCGCACTTGTGGCGGACGACGCGGCGCACGTCTGGTATCCTTTCACCCAGATGCGTGACTATCTGGCCGGGGAGCCGCTCTTCATCGAACGGGCCCACGGCGTGCGGCTCTATGACGTCCAGGGCCGCGAGTTTTACGACGGGGTTTCTTCCCTGTGGCTGAATGTGCACGGTCACGGTCACCCACATATCGACCAGGCGGTTAAGGAGCAGTTGGACAGGATGGCCCATTCCACTATGCTGGGCCTCAGCCACCCCGGCGCGGTGCGCCTGGCCGGAAAACTAGTTGACATAGCTCCGGCGGGTTTGAACAAGGTCTTCTATTCCGACAACGGCTCCACGGCGGTGGAAATCGCCCTCAAGATGGCTTTCCAATACTGGCGGCACCGCGGGGAAACGGGTCGCACCCTCTTTTTGACCCTGGGCGAGGCCTACCACGGTGATACCATAGGATCGGTCAGCGTGGGCGGTATCGACCTTTTCCACAGTATTTTCCGGCCAATGCTCTTTCACACCATAGCGGCTCCGCCGCCCTACTGCTACCGCTGCCGGCTCGGCCTGACGCACCCTGCCTGCGGCCTGGCCTGTGCCGAAGCCTTCGGCGAACTGCTGGCGCGCCACCGGACCGAGTTGGCGGCGGCGATCGTGGAACCACTGGTGCAGGGGGCCGGGGGCATGATCACCGCGCCACCCGGGTATCTGGCCCGGATCCGGGAACTGTGCACCGAATACGGGGTGCTTCTTATCACCGACGAGGTGGCCACCGGCTTCGGGCGCACCGGCCGGATGTTCGCCTGCGAACACGAAGGGGTCAGGCCGGACCTGATGACCGTCAGCAAGGGTATCAGCGGCGGTTATCTGCCGCTGGCGGCAACCATGGCCACGGACGAGATTTACGGGGCCTTCCTGGGCCTGCCGGAGGAAAACAAGACCTTTTTCCACGGTCATTCCTATACCGGCAATCCGCTGGCGGTGGCAGCCGCCCTGGCCAGCCTGGAGGTATTCGAACAGGAGGACACTTTGGCCGCTCTACAGCCCAAAATCGCCTTCCTGGCTGAACGCCTGGCTGTTCTGGCCGCTCTGCCCCAGGTGGGCCAGATAAGACAAAAGGGCTTCATGACCGGCATCGAACTGGTGGCGGACAAGGAGAGTAAAACAGCCTTTCCGTCCGGGGAGAGGCGCGGCGCCCGGGTGTGCCGGACGGCCCGGCAAAAGGGCATGATCATCCGTCCCCTGGGTGACGTGGTGGTGCTCATGCCGCCTTTGGCGACCAGCCTTGATGACCTGGCGGCCATGCTGGACATCCTGGAGGAGAGCCTGCGGGAGGTACGTAGCAGCTGGGGCGCCACGAAGGCGTAGGGCTAGAAAATAGTCCAGGGCCATGCTTAACCGAAGATGAGGGAGGGCCCCTCGGAGCCGCCGTACAGGCGGAGGCTCCAAACCACCGTAAGCTGCTGTGATCAAAAGTCATGATGGTGAGCGTTACGGGAAAAGGCGAAGCTAGACTTCGTCAGGTGTGTGTCGATGGAGACGAACAATCGTGAACCGCTGTAAGTGTCGAAAACGTACCTAGACGTCATCAAAACCGGGCGTCAGCTGTAGCCCGGGATGAGCCTGGAAGAAACCTGTTTACTGTTCAGGCGGTGGCCGGCATAGAGGCGGCGTGAACGCGGCACAGGCTTCGGTTAGGAACGTGGGAACCTATCCTTCGATGTTAAGGGAAAAGGTGCAAGCGGAAGACCCGCGAGGCCGAAAGTACCGATGCGGAGGAATAGGGGCGGAGCAACCCGTAGTAGTGATGAAGCCTCGTAATGGGGGTAGAGCGAAGGGGTCTGCATGCGTCATCCAGTATTTGCTCAATGGCCAACCGCAAGGGAGGAGCCTTCTGAACAAAGCACAGCCTGTAAATGCTGCTGGATGAGGGAGCCGGATGAGCCGAGAGGTTCTTGTCCGGTTCTGAGAGGGCTTGGGGGTGCAATTCCCCCATTCTACTCACCCCACTTTCCTAACAATTCTTAACAACCGCTACCAAAAGTGACATGACATTATGGAGCAATTAGCCATTGAGTTCCCATAGCCCCAGGATATGTGCGACCGGCTTTTAGAATAACGAAAACCGGGGATTGATAAGGTGCCCCGGCTTTCGGCCGGTCAGCCTGGGGATGCCAAAATGTAAGATGCCGGCCACACGAAGAACTCGTCAAAACCCCCGTAATCCTCTGTTGTACTCCTGGGGTTGGAGAATAAACGGGGTATCCCGGGCAACCCGGACAATTACGGTAAGGAAAACTCCCGACCCCGCACTGTCCACCTCAGGTGGGCCAAGACTGCTAAACGCACGTTTACCACCGCAGGTGCGCGGTGCGCCCAAGTGAGGCGTCAAGATCGATCTTCCGGTATACGGCAGGCTATCCAAAAATATGCCTCTAGGGTATTGACAGCATGTTGCTTAGCGGTGTACACTAGCTAGCATAGAAGCCAAGCGGTAATTGGTCACCATGGCTGTGCCCCATCAAGACCGGATGCATAAGGACCACCCGTCTCCTGTAGCAGATGAGTGAAGATAGATCTGAAAGGCTGGTTGGGTATACCCAGGCACGAACCGTTTTGGTGATGTGTATTACTTGGGTGGACAACCCCGAACTCGGGAGAACGGGCTGCTGAGGGTGGAGAAGACTGCCATGGGTTTAGGAACTGATGGTGGGGGTGAGTCCGGATGGCGAAACGGAGCAAGGGGAAAGCGAAGAATAAACAGTCGTCAATCAGCGGCGGGATCAAATACACCGTATGCGCCGAATTCTTCCCGGACCCCCTGATTGCTGCCGACCCGAAATGCCGGGAAGGGGAAACGCCGGTCGACACCGAGGCACGGCTGTTTGACGCTTGCGAGAGGTGGGCGCTAAACCGACTCCTGGAGGGCAAGACCAGAGAGGGACTGAAAAAGCGGGGCCAGCCTTTATTCGGGCTTAACTCCCGCCGGGTTGACGACGCCATCCTGAAGGCGCAGGCATTGATTGATTCACAGAAAGAGCTCTTGCCGCTGGAGATGGAGGAAACGCAGTCTAAGTTGGCGCGTGCGAAGAAGAAACTGGCCCATGCCGAGAAGGATTTAAAGAAAGCGAGACAGGAAAACGATTCGGAATCCATTGCGCGGGCCAAACGCGTTGTGCACAGTCGCCGGATGAGGGTGGGACGGCTTGCCGGGAAGCTTGCCATTCTAATGAAGCACCAGGCGGCGGGCACCATTCCCAATATCGGGCACCCACCGAAGGTGGGTCGTGGCGGGCGGGCCCTTTGGAAGAGAGTCTGCACAGGTCAGGCCACCAACAAGGAGTGGAGAGCGGCCCGGCAGAACCATTTGTATGCCCGGGGCGACAAAAGCAAGGACGGCAATCCCACCATCAGGATTGCTTTTCAGGATGGAGAGTTTCGGCTGGCGGTAACCATCTCGCACCTTTCGGAGGAAAAAGGTGTTGACAAACTAGGTCGCCCCGTAATGACCCGCGCTCCGCAGGTTGAAGGTAAGCTATGGATACCCGAAAAACAGCGGCTGCGAGTCTGGGAACTGCTCTTGTCCGGTGCCGAATACACCGTTGAGTTGATCAAGGGCGTCGAGGGCCGGTACAGGGCGCATATCAGCTTTACCGTCGATGCTCCTTCGGTTACCACCAATGAAAACCAGGGGATTTTGGGTGTGGACACCAATCCCGACGGCGTAGCTCTGGCCAACGTGAGCTACACGGGTCAGCCGGAGGCCTGGCCGGAGGGGCTTAGGATACCGTACCCGAAGGCTCTGCACAAGTTCGAAGGTGAGCTGCAGATAATAGTCCATCCAAACGGGTTCTTATACCTCAAGGTGCCGGAGTTAGCGTACAGCAGCGGTTTCAGGCGCACCTACCTAATCGGCGTCCTGGCCATGGTCGTGGTCGAGATAGCCAAAAGTCTTGGCAAACCGCTGGCAGTGGAGAGGCTGGACTTTGGTAAGGGCCGGCTGGATACGAACAGGCGGTTCAACCGGATGGCGGCCAACTTCCCCTTCAAAAAGGTCATTGAGGCCGTCATTCGCAAGGCATTCAGGGAAGGTGTAGGCGTCAAGCTTGTGTGGCCGGCCCACACATCCACCATCGGGCACTGGAAGTACCAGCAAAGGTATGGTGTTTCGGTGCACCATGCGGCGGCTTTAGTAATCGCGCGGCGTGCTATCGGTTTTCGGGAGCGGATCACCAAGGAGTTGAGAGAGAAGGTTCTGGTTCTAAAGAAGAACCTTGCAAAGGTTTATTCCCAGCCTAAGGAAGGAAAAGGGATGATCCGAAAGGCAAGGCGGCTCTTTAAACGGTTGGACGGAAAAATTATGGCTCACAACGGTCTCCGAAGTTTCAAACAGGAATCATTTCATTCCGTCTGGTCCGATTTAAAGCGGCTGTCCTGGTCGAGTAGGTGACCCCGTTAGCCGGAGTTCGGAGAAACCGGTAGGCTGTTATCTAACAGGTCGCGGGAGGCGGGGTTAACCCCCGGCCGGCTCGGTCAACGCGGAGCGCCCCCTGGTTCCGCGCCCCGCCGGCTCAGAATCTTTCCATCTCCCGTCCGGGTGGGACTCCCGGAGCCGAGGTCGCCCTGTCGCAAACGAACGTCTATCCGTGACATCCGCGTCTCGCCAGAAAGGTACCCGGGAAGGCGGATGAATCAAAAGACAAAGAGAGCGAAAACCTGGTCATGGGGCGGCCGGCGAAGCAAAATCTGGCTTTTGTCAGGTATTGTTAGCTTTTTTGAACCAGGCGACCGGTTGAACCCGGACCGGGAACCGGGTGACCAATCCTAGTAAAGGCGGTTCTTTTTTGGGAATGCAACCTACTTGGCTCTGAATCGAACACGGGCGGGAGAATTTTAATTTCTTCCGCCCGATGTGTCTCATCCGCCCAAATTGTACGGCCGGTTAATTGAATGTTAATCATCTCTTAACGGCCAATTAATGAAAGATGATTATATTCTAATTATGCTTAAAGTAGATAGGGTATGGGAAATCGAAGGTAAAATGAATTGGAAGGAGCGAAGTGTATGAATGTACCATGTGATGCTATGAATAAGTCTGTCCCTGTATTTGGATTTTGGTCGTCAATTATCGCCACTATTTCTCCTGTTACATTTACAGTTTTAGCCTTTGTATTTTATGTTTGTGAATTATGGGCAACTCCCTTAAGGCTATCGAAGAAGATTTTTCAGGAACTGCGCGAAACTTGCCATGATCTCCTCTGCACCTGTTCCACCTGGGGGTGAGGGGGGTGGTCCGCGGTTGGGACTGGTTTTTTTGTGCCGGCGGCGGCCACGGTCGGGTGTCTCGAGATTATCCTTTTACCACCGGCGCCCTTCTGATATAATGATGGGTAGCGGGTCTTTGGTCCCGCGGGACGAATTAATCGGGTGGACGGGTGGATATGTCGGGCCGTAATTTGGCTGAAATAAAGCGCGTGGTAGTCAAAGTTGGTTCCAGTTCCATCACCGGTGCGGGCGGTGAACCGGACTCCGGGCGGCTTGAAGCCCTGGTCGGCCAGGTGGCCTCGCTGAAAAGGGACGGCCGGGAGGTTCTCCTGGTGTCTTCGGGAGCTATTTCGGCCGGTATGGGACGGCTGGGCATTTGCACGCGCCCTTCCACCATGCCGGAGAAGCAGGCTTGTGCGGCGGTGGGTCAGGGGATCATCATGCATACTTATGAGAAGCTTTTTTCCGGGCACGGGATGATTGCGGGCCAGGTGCTCCTGACGCGGGGGGATCTGGCCGACCGCAGCCGCTTTCTCAATGCCCGCAATACCCTCAACACGCTGCTCCACCTCAACGTGGTGCCGGTCATCAACGAGAACGACACCGTGGCGGTAGAGGAAATCAATTTCGGTGAAAACGACTTTCTCTCCGCCCTGGTGGCCGGACTGGTCGACGCTGACCTTTTATGTCTCCTGACCGACATCGACGGCCTTTATACGGCCGACCCGCGGGTGGTTCCCGAGGCCCGGCTGATCCCCACGGTTACGAGCATTACGCCCGAACTGGAGTTATTGGCCGGTGGTCCGGGCACTTCCCGGGGTTCCGGCGGCATGGCGTCCAAGCTGGCAGCGGCCCGGGTGGCTATGCAGTGCGGCACGGCCGTGGTAGTCGCCCATTCCCGCGAGAGGGACGTTTTGCCCCGGCTCCTGGCCGGGGAGGAGTTGGGTACCTATTTCTGTCCCTTCGATACCCGGCTGGAGCACCGCAAACGCTGGATAGCCCACGGGGCGCCGGTGGCCGGCCGGGTAGATGTGGATAAAGGGGCGGCTCTCGCCCTGGTACGGGGCGGCAAGAGCCTCCTGCCTTCCGGGGTGCTCGGGGTGGAAGGGTGCTTTGAAGCCGGCAACACGGTGGGGATATTTGCTGCCGATGGACGGGAGGTGGCCCGGGGCATTGTCAATTTCAGCTCCGGTGAACTATCCCTTATAAGGGGCAGGCAGACCGGGGAAATCGAGGGGCTGTTGGGGCATAAAGACTATGATGAGGTTGTACACCGCAACAACATGGTGCTTATGACCTGATGTCGGGTGTCGAGGGGGAAGGGAGTTGTTTTTTTGTCTGAAGTAGAGGAAAAGGCCGCCAAAGCCAGGCAGGCCGCCCGCCGGTTGGCTCACGTGCCGGTAGGGATCAGGAACAAAGCTCTTTTGAGTATAGCTGCCGAGTTGGTGAACAGTTGTAAATACATCCTGGCCGCCAACACCATGGACATGGAAGCGGGCCGGGCCAAGGGACTCTCCCGGGCTCTTTTGGACCGCCTGTTGCTCACCCCGGAGAGGGTGGAGGAAATGGCCCTGGGGGTGAGGGCGGTAGCCGCCCTGCCCGACCCGCTGGGCGTGGTCGACGGCATGCAGACCCTGGCCAACGGGCTGCAGGTGGGCCGTATCCGGGTGCCTCTCGGTGTAATTGGCATCATCTACGAGGCCAGGCCAAACGTTACGGTGGACGCTGCGGCGGTGTGCCTGAAGGCTGGTTCGGCGGTCATTCTGCGGGGTGGATCGGAGGCATTTCAGTCCAACCTGGCCCTGGTGCAGGTCCTGGCCAGGGCGGCCGTTGATGCCGGCATCCCGGAAGGGGCCCTCGGTATGATCGAGACGACGGATCGGGCGGCCGTGGACGAATTGATGAAACAACGCGCTTACCTGGATGTAATCATCCCCCGCGGCGGGGCGGGACTGATTCAGAGCGTGGTTGATAACTCCACCGTGCCGGTTATTGAAACCGGGGTCGGCAACTGTCACGTGTTTGTCGACGAAGGGGCCGATCTGGACCAGGCCAAGAACATCGTCATCAATGCTAAATGTCAGCGCCCGGGCGTTTGCAACGCCATGGAAACCCTTTTGGTGCACCGGGCGGAGGCCGCCTCTTTCCTGCCGGTCACGCTGGAGGCCCTGAAAGAGCGCGGGGTGGAGGTGAGGGGCTGCCCGGCCACCTGTGGGCTGGTGCCCTGGGTGGTGCCGGCTACCGGGGAAGATTGGGGCACCGAGTTTCTGGACCTCATATGTGCGGTCAAAGTGGTGGAGGGAATAGACGAGGCTCTGGACCATATTTACTGTTACGGTACGGGGCATTCCGAAGCCATTGTCACCCGGGACTGGAGCCGCGGCCGACGCTTTCTGCAGGAAGTCGATGCGGCGGCGGTCTACGTCAACGCCTCGACCCGGTTCACGGATGGCTATCAGTTCGGCTTCGGCGCCGAGATAGGCATATCCACCCAGAAGCTGCATGCCAGGGGTCCGATGGGGTTGAAGGAACTGACGACCTATAAGTACATTGTTTACGGGGACGGACAGGTAAGAAGCTGAGGAAATGGGTCCGCAGTCGGCTGGCGGGACACCCGAAATCCCGGGAGCGGCGATGATCTGGTAAACAGCGGTAAAAACATAAAATAGCCGGGCGTGGCAGCCCGGCTTACTTTTTACACTTTCCGTCAAGCTGGCGGGGCGGCGACCGGCCAAGCCTTGGTAGGCTCCTGGGCAACCCGCGCGGGCGGAATCAGGGTGGCGTGGAAGGTCTGGAAGCCCTGGCGGACGGTCTGGATGGAGTTCCTGGCTGCCTGGAGGGAGTTGACCATGTAATCCAGGTGCCTGTCGATATGGGTCCCCCCATTCGGCGAACCGAGAACGAGCAGGACAAGAATTAGAAAAAGAGTAAAGGGATTCTGGGAGTCCAATTCCATAAAAAGCATTTCCTCCTTTCGGGCGGGAAGACTCATCAGTTTTTAAATAATATTCTTTAAGAGGGGACGTGGTGACTACGGCCGGGTGGATTGCTCCCGGCTTTCGAGGCCCCTGGTCCTCCGGGGGCTTGCGTCTGGATCTCATCGCAAGCCCATATCCCCCACCATAGGGCAAATAATTGCACGGATGAAGCCGGTGGCCTGCGTTCCACCATAGCCCTGCCGGGCCTGACCGTTGCGGCCAGGCTGACTATTTTTCCTGTCCCGGCAGGTTGTTGGCCACGTGGTAATAGTCGTGCGAGATGAGTGCGGTTGTGGCCTGGGCGTCCGGGAGGGAGACCCTACGGTACACGGTCACGCTGATGGTATCCTGGCTGTCGGAACCAAGTGCAAGCTCAGTCAGCGGGGGCAGGGGATGACCGTCCGGGGTCGCAACCCGGGTATAAACGGAAACTTGCCCGGGCTGGGTCCTCTCGCCGAAGATCCGGATGGTGAGGCTGTTGTCCTGCACGCCGGCGGCTATGTAAACGGGGTAGCCGGTATCGTCGGCCAGTTTCAGGTCCAGGTTGTCCCAGTTGATGGTGGCGTCCAGACCCAGAGGAGCATAGGGTACCGGCAGGGAATGGGGGTGGCGCTCCGTAACCTTCAGTCCGGCTAGCAGGGCCGCGTTGTACAGAGTGGTGGCAATCTGACAGATGCCGCCTCCTGTTTGATCCACCAGGGTATCGTTGACGATAGCCGGCGCCTGCCGGAAGCCGTCCGCATTGGTGCGGCGGCCGAGCCGGGCGTTGAGGGAGAAAACTTCGCCCGGTTGCATCAGGGTGCCGTCCAGAAGTTGGGCGGCTAACCGGAGGTTGTGGTTACGATCCGTCTGGTCGGTTATCAGCTCGGTGTGATAGCTGGCTAAGAGATTCTGCAAGGGGGCCAGTTGGGCGTCACTGATGCCGGGGGCGGTGGCGGCAAAGACAAGCGGGCTGGTCTGTCCTTCCAAAGACAGAACCGGACCCACGGCTGTGACCGTGGTCGCGATATCCAGTTGCCGGCCCGGTTTGGCCGGTACTACAGTTACCTTGTCCCCGGTCAGCGTCAGGTAGGCGTTTTGGGGGGGCACGGCAACCTGTTGGTTGATGGCAGCCAATTGGGCCGTGAGGAGGCCGTGCTGGTAGATGAAACCCGGCTGGAGGTGCAGGGGCCGGCCCAACAGCCGGAGGATGCGCAAGGCAGCCGCTGGAGAACCGTTGTCCAGGTGGGCCGCGGCGTTGTCCAACAAGAGGCCCAGGTTGGATGATGCTTCGAGATTGGCGTACGGAATGGCCCACTTTTTCCCGTCGCCGTCTAAAATAAGACTTAGTCCCGTACTCTCCGCGGGGAAAACCTTCACCGCCGCCTGTCGCAGGGATGACGCACTCAATCCCGCGGCGGAAAGGTTGCCGACATATACTCCGGGGGAGATTTTGCCGGCGTACAGGTTGGTGAGAGTGCCAGCGGAAAAGGCAGCACTAACCACAACCTGAACCGTTACCAGGGCGGCCAGTACCAGTGCCTTTGGCAGATAGCGCATAGGATCTTCCTTTATCTAGTGCTCATGGTCAGTTCAATATATTTGTCGGCTAAAACGACCTTTTCGATTAGCTCTTCGGTTACAACTTCTCCCTCTCTGGCTACGATTTTTCCCTCGGCGTCAACAATATCCGCCGTTACGGTGCGTCCGGTCAAAAACTCCCGTTGTTTTCCTACAAAGGCGTCAAAGCCGTTTTGTCCTTTGGGTGGTTGCGGAGCGGTTACCGGTCCGGGCGCCGTCTGGGAAGCCGGTGGCAGCACCCCATCCTCGAGGAGGGGGAAACCGTCGGTCACGATGAGGTAGACAGGGCTATAGGTAATAATGGCGGAAGAGGGAATAAGGCCGCTTTCCCGGGTCGCACCGGTCAGGAAACAGCCCGTGATGGCTCCGGTGTCGTCGTCCACCAGGTATTCGCTCACCGTTCCCTGCAGCGCACCTTTTTTGTCCAGAACCTGCAGGCCGGTTACCTGAACATTTCGCATCAGCAGTTTGACAGCATCCGGAAAGCTGCCGATGCCCTCCATGGCGGACCGGCTGTCGATGGTAAGGGCGTGTTCGCCTATGCCCACCACGCGCTCAAAGGGTAACACCAGCACTTCGCCCGGCGGGTCGGACACTTCCGCCATTATGTACTGGACCCGTTTTTGGGCGGGGTTGACGACCATGGCCTTGACCCGTCCAACCCTGGTGCCTTCGGCAATACCAACGATGGGCAAATTAATGATTTCCCGCGATTTCTTCACCTTGCCAACCTCCCTGTAATATTAGTTTGCCGGCCAACTTGATGGACCTGGCCCTTATTCCTTCCGTCAGATCGGCATGCGGTACAGGGTTTAAGCCCTCTTCCCGCAGGATTCTCTGAATTGCCTGGCAGTATGCCGCCGTCACGATCAAAGCGTTGAGGATTTCGCCGTCCGGAGAATCCCCGGCGGCCGTAAGAAACGTCCTGATGACCTCCACCGCTTGCCAGTACTGGCCGAGGTCCCGGTAAACCTCGCTCAGCCTCAGAGTGAGGCGGGCCTTGACACGAAGGGGAGGGGCCATTCCCAGCGCCTTGAAAAGGCCGTGCAACGCCACCGCATACTGACCCCGGTCCTTGGTCCGGGGTCCGGCCGGGGCATCTGTTTCAGGCACGGCGGCTTCCCCAGTTTCCGGGGTCACCTGATATTCCGGTACTACGTCCCCATCCAGGTCTTCCGGTTGGTACGCGGCCCCGGGTTGCTCCCGGACGTCCGGCCCGGTTGCCGCCTGGGGATCCTCGTCCAGAACCGGGGGAGTAACCTCAAGCGGAAGACAGGGGGCCGGGGACTCCTCTTCCAGTCGGTCCCCGGGTGCCTCCGGTGCCGGGGTTTCAGCTTCGGGTGCTTCCGGATCCTCTGGGGTGTCCTGTGGGAGGAAGGGGTCCTCCCGCCCGGCATTTTCGGGGATTATGGACGCCAACTGCTGGGCCATGATCTCCCCGAAGGTGGGCTCGTCCGATCTTGTTGTTCCGGTCAGCAGGCCTACTTTCTTACCAACGTATGTGTTCTCCGGGTCAGCCGGGATGCGCTTCAGCAGGAGTTTTTCCCGGACTACGGTCAGACCCAGCGAAAAGAACAGGATCAGCAGTATATAGATGATAACCACGCCAAAAACATTGAGCGAAGCCAGGAAATAGGGCAGAGCTACACTCAGGAGCAGAGAAAATCCTACCGACGTGTAATACACGGGTGGTTCAATAGGAATGGATTTTCCCAGGAAGAAATAAACGGCTACTACAACCAGGCTTGCGGCCAGTAGCAAGAGGATGTACGAAGGCATACAACACCCCGCTGTCAGACCCGGCCGGCGGTTCGACCGGGATCCTTCTATTATCGTCTTTTTCCACATTCTTCGCCAAAATCCTTCTGAAAGAAAAAAAGTGACCCGACCCGATAACACTATCTCACTTAGCTTGGCGCAAACTTATTTTCGACTTTTTACTTGACCCTGCCAAAATAAACCGTTATTATATTCCCATGGAGCCTGCAGGAGTTTTGGCCCGGAGTTCGTGTGCCGGAATAGGCATCATGGGAGGCACCTTTGACCCTATTCATTACGGGCATCTGGTGACGGCTGAAGGTGCGCGTTGCGATTTTGGGCTGGATATGGTAATCTTTGTGCCGGCGGCCCGTCCGCCTCATAAGGAGCCGCGCAGGATCCTGGCGGCGGAGCACAGGTTGAGGATGACCGCTCTGGCGGTAGCGACAAATCCTCATTTTAGCGTCTCGGCACTGGAGGTGGAACGCCAGGGACCCTCCTACACCATCGATACCGTCCGGGAAATGCAATTGACTTACCCGGGCAGGGAAATATATTTTATTACCGGTGCCGATGCGGTCTTGGAGATACTAACCTGGAAAAACGTCGGAGACCTGATGGAGATGTGCTTTTTCATTGCGGCGACCCGTCCCGGCTACCAGTTGGAGAGCCTGCGGGGAAAACTGGCCAGTCTGCCCTCGAGGCAGGTGGCAAGGATTCACTCGCTGATGGTTCCCGCCCTTGCAATTTCTTCGACCGATATCCGGCAGCGGGTTCGTCAGGGACGGCCCATAAAGTACCTCCTGCCGGAGACAGTCGAGGCTCATATCCACCGGGAGGGGTTGTACCGAACATAATGAGGCTGCATAAGGCTAAATGCCTTTTGCAATAATAAGCTGTAAGGCTAATAAAGAGTTAAGGGGTGTCGTGAGTGTCTCGTACGTTGTATGTCGGGAACTTGCCTTGGTCTACCAGGGCGGAAGATCTGCAGGATGCTTTTTCGGTTCACGGTGAGGTTGTCAGCAGCCGGGTAATCAGCGACAGGGAAACCGGGCGGTCGAGAGGCTTCGGTTTCGTGGAAGTTCGTGACGAGGATGCGGATGCCATCGTTGCGGCCATGAACGGTGCCGACGTGGGTGGACGGATCATTACGGTAAACGAGGCCAGGTCGAGAGACGACAGGCCCGGCGACAGGTAAGCAGCACCTCGAGTGCTGGAGGTTTTTCTTCCTATGGTCCGGAAGGAGTCGGGGACCCACCCTTTGGGTGGGTCATGAACCCGCCAAAGGCGGGTTCATGGGTGGACGGTTTTTCGACTGGAAAGGGGGGCGCTTGTGACCCTGGATGGGCGAACCCTGGTTCAGGCGGTGGTGGAGGCAGCCGGTGAAAAGAAGGCCGGCGACATTCTGGTTCTGGACATCGGCAAGGTATCGGTCATCTGTGATTTCTTTGTGATTGCCAGTGCTCACTCCACCACTCAGGTGAAGGCCATTGCCGAACACATCGAAAAGCATTTGGGCAAGCTGGGGATACCATGGCCCGGACGCGAAGGCTACCAGGAGGGCCGGTGGGTTCTGCTGGACTATGGGGACGTAGTCGTGCACGTGTTCCTGGAAGCCGAACGTGAATTTTATAACCTGGAGCGGCTCTGGCAGGATGCCCAGGTGGTGGCTTTGTAGGAGACTGGATGGAATCGTACCGCGAAAGTTGGACCCCGATGGGTTGACTTCCGGGCTCCCGTGCATTATAATTAACTGCGTTACGCAAACGGTCCCGGTGGGGCCGGGACACATGGGGCTGTGGCGCAGTGGGAGCGCGCTTCCTTGGCATGGAAGAGGCCGCGGGTTCAATCCCCGCCAGCTCCACCAAGCATCCAGCCGGCGTGGGCTGGGCCGTCTTTAAAACCTTCCGTCCCCCGGGGATGGAAGGTTTTTTGCGTTTATTTCCGGTGTTGAGATTAAGGGGGGTTTTTCGTGGCTGGTCATTATGACTTCAAGATGATCGAAACCAAATGGCAGGAAAAGTGGGCGATCACCCCTCCGGTCGAGCCGGATAAAGCAAGACCCAAGTTTTACTGTCTGGAGATGTTCCCCTACCCTTCGGGGAAGCTCCACATGGGGCACGTGCGCAACTACAGCATCGGTGATGTCATTGCCCGCTTCAAGACGATGTCCGGCCATGAAGTTCTGCATCCCATGGGCTGGGACGCTTTCGGCCTGCCCGCGGAAAACGCGGCCATCAGTCACGGCATTCATCCCTTTCGCTGGACCATGGATAACATCGACCGGATGAGGGTCCAGTTGAAGCAGCTGGGTATCAGCTACGACTGGCGGCGGGAGATAGCCACCTGCCACCCGGGCTACTACCGCTGGACGCAGTGGCTTTTTCTGCAGCTTTTCCACCGGGGCCTGGCCTATAAGAAGAAGGCCACCGTAAACTGGTGCCCTTCTTGTGCTACTGTTCTGGCCAACGAGCAGGTGGTGGGGGAAGGGGTTTGTGAAAGGTGTAAGACGTCCGTAGGCAAGCGTGAGCTCTCCCAGTGGTTTTTCAAAATCACGGACTACGCGGAACGTCTCCTGAGTGACCTGGAGCTCTTGCAGGGATGGCCGGAAAAGGTCCGCATCATGCAGGAAAACTGGATCGGCAAAAGCACCGGGGCGGAAATCGATTTTCCCCTGGTGGGGACCCCGGACAAGATCACCGTGTTTACCACTCGCCCGGACACGCTCTATGGCGTGACGTACATGGTGTTGGCACCGGAACACCCCTTGGTAGAGAAGTTGACGGCCGGCACCGCCGGCGAGGCTGCGGTCCGGGAATTCGCCGCCCGGGCCCGCGCCATGAGCGAGATGTCCCGAACTTCCCAGGACGGGGAGAAGGTGGGCATGAGTACTGGCGCCTTCTGCCGGAATCCCCTGACCGGGGAGGATGTCCCCATCCTTATCGCCAACTACGTTCTGCTGGAATACGGCACGGGCGCGGTCATGGGCGTGCCGGCCCACGACCAGCGCGACTTTCTATTCGCCCGGGCCAACGGCTATCCCATCCGGGTAGTGGTTGAGCCGCCCGGAGCCGAGTTGGACTTGGAAAGCATGCAGGAGGCCTATGAGGAGGAAGGCGTGCTGGTGAACTCCGGCCCCTTCAGCGGGTTGCCCAGCGGGGAGGGTAAGAAGGCCATCAGCGGCCACCTGGCCGACATGGGCGCGGGCCGCCAGAAAATCAACTACCGCCTGCGCGACTGGCTCATTTCCCGCCAGCGCTACTGGGGGGCCCCCATACCCATCGTTTATTGTGAGTCGTGCGGAACGGTGCCCGTGCCCGAGGCGGAATTACCGGTGCTTCTGCCCATGGACGTAGCTTTCAAGCCTACCGGGCAATCGCCGCTTAACGATTGTCCGGAATTCTTGCACACCACCTGCCCGGGGTGCGGCGGACCCGCCCGGCGGGAGACAGATACCATGGACACTTTCATGTGCTCTTCCTGGTACTATTACCGCTACACCAGCCCCCGCGATGAAACGGAGGCCTGGAGCCGTACGGCGGTGGACCGGTGGCTGCCGGTGGACCAATATGTCGGCGGGGTGGAACATGCCATTTTGCACCTGCTCTACTCCCGGTTTTTTACCAAGGTCCTTAACGACGCCGGTCTCGTCTCCAACCGGGAGCCCTTTACCAACCTGCTGACCCAGGGCATGGTTCTCAAGGACGGGACCAAGATGTCCAAGTCGAAGGGAAACGTGGTCAGCCCGGAGGAGATCGTGGACCGCCTCGGGGCGGATACGGCCCGTCTTTTCATCCTCTTCGCGGCCCCGCCGGAGCGCGACCTGGAGTGGAGCGACCAGGGGGTGGAGGGGTGTTACCGCTTCCTCAACCGGGTCTACCGGCTGGTGGAACCGCTGGCCGGCTCCCTGGCCGGGTGGACCGGTTCTCAACCGCACGCCGCCGCCCTGGTGGGGGTGCACCGGGAGATCAAACGCCTGGTGCACCAGACCATCCGGCGGGTCACGGAAGATGTGGAAAAGCGCTTCAACTTCAATACGGCCGTCAGTGCCGTCATGGAACTGGTCAACGCCCTGTACCAGTACCGCGACCGGGTGCCCGAGGTTGATCGCCGCTGGGATCTTTTGGCCGAGGCGGTGGAAACACTGCTCCTCGTCCTGGCTCCCTTTGCCCCGCACCTGACCGAGGAACTGTGGCAGGCTACCGGGCACGGCGCCAGTGTGCATGCTACTGCATGGCCCCGGTGTGACGAAGAGGCCCTGCAGGAGGACGAGGTAACGGTGGTGGTGCAGCTGAACGGCCGGATCAAGGACCGGGTGGAAGTAGAAGCGGGTCTGGATGCCGCCGGGCTGGAAGAGAAGATCATGGGCCTACCGCAGGTGCAGGACCTGCTGGTGGGCAAGACCGTGGTCAAGGTTATCCCGGTTCCGGATAAACTGGTGAATATCGTGGTGAGGTAGGCGGGATCCGGATCGGAATTTAACAAATCCGCCGGGAAGTCTCCTCTCTTCAGGGAGGAGATGAAAGGCGCCAAATTTTTGACAAGGAATACCTTGGATCATATTGACAAAACCACCAGCGCCGTATATCATAGTATTAGCTCTTTGACAGCGGTATGGGGTTGTGGCAGGTCAAACGGGCTGCCCGACCCGCCTAACGGCGGGTGCCCGAATCGGTTCCAGAAAGACGGTCCTACGCAAAACGTTTTGCATACCACAAGAACCGCTCTCGTCAGAGAGCGACACCCACCTAACGGTGGGTCCCGGCGGCGTAACATTAGGACCATGAAGCCATAATGCCACCTCTAGCATAGCAGAGGTGCCTCGCAGTAGAGGATGGGAAGCCCCGTCCTTCAGGGCGAGGAGGCTTCACTGTATAAGGAACAGAGGGGAGTCCCGGGAAACCGGGACTCCTTGTCCGTTCGTGGCTATACGCTTTCCAGGGCTAGGGCGAAAGATAAGGCCTTCGAGGCTTCAGCCATCCTTTCCGGGGAAAGGGTCGTCACCAGGTCTCCCAACTTGGCCTTGGATACAGTCTGAATATGATCGAAATTGGCCGCACAGGGATGAGGCATTCCGTCATCAGCATCGAGAATGATTTCGGATGGTATGTCCCTAATATTTGACGTAATCGGTGCTACGGTTACTTCATTGAGGAAATCAATGGCGGAGTTGCGCGTTAGAAGTAGTACCGGCCTTTTCTTGTCGGGCGGTTTAAAGGAATACCATCTGATTTCTCCACGCTTCATAGGTCTTCCCAGGCCTGCTCGGTTTCCCAGACGTCAAACTCGCCGGGCTCAACCGGCTTTTCCGTGTAACCTTTCCTGTGCTTATATTCCAGAGCCACAAGTTGATGTTGTTTGAGGGCGGTGTACAAGGCATTGAGTATGAATGTAGACCGGCTAATTCCAAGCCGCTGTACTGTTTGGTCCACTTCCAACAATAATGATTCATCAATGGCCATTTGAATGGTAGGCATTAACCTTACACCACCTTTGCTTACAGCATCTTACTAATATTGTAATACGGGGCCGCGCGACTGTCAATAAACAAACGGCCCAGGCGGTGGAGGCACTGCTTCTATGGATGTTCCAGGAAACGGAAGTGCAGTGGGTCGATCCCATAGATCAACGGCAACAGCATGGTTCCGGTGAAAACCGGTTTGGGTATCGCTAGCAGGGGTTTACGAATTACGAAGGTCAGGAAGGCTCCAGCCCAACAGAATAGAGGCATTAAGAGGCCTCGGTTGTATTACCCCCCCAGGGCATATTTCGCGATGTCCAAGATTTCTATGATC
>Ga0307376_10001359_pt1 | contig 26645 bp, 28 predicted proteins | sample TR2MG_FD_202536 | JGI IMG/M metagenome (GOLD analysis project Ga0307376, IMG submission 202536) | Soil microbial communities from Risofladan, Vaasa, Finland - TR-2 | ecosystem: Environmental > Terrestrial > Soil > Coastal area > Acid sulfate soil | place: Finland: Risofladan, Vaasa | collected...
GTGTGCCACACATGAATGGCATCGCTGCTGAGGTGGTCGTCAACGCCCTGGCGCTCGTCACGGTGGCCTGGACGGTCACCACGATCGTTCGTCTTGTGCTGGGGTGATCCCTAGACGGGATCTCCCTCAGCGGATTTAGCCCACGCTGCAATCATCTCAGCCACGTCTAGGACATCGGTGACCTCTTGGTCCGGGTCTACGTAGTCCTCGACGGGGCGGCCCTCCCCGCTGATGCCTCCCCTCGGAGGCTCGAAGCGGTTTAGGAAGCGGCGCACTTCCATGAGGATGCTCTCGGACAGCACAGGGGCACAAGGGTCGTCCATGATGGCCTGGAGGAGCCGCACCGGATCAGGTACGTCTTCTGCTTCTAGCCAGCAGGTCTTATCCGCAGCCTCAGCGATGAGCTTGCACAGTGGGTGGTTGCAACGCTTCATGCTCAAGGGTGTGTCCGCTCCGCGCTTTCGGAGTAGGATCGACTATGTGCTGTTTTCCCCTTTGTTGACGTAGGCTTACGACAGACTTGTGAACTGTGGCTTGACTAACGACACCTAAGACGCCAACCTAGCGGGGTGACAGGCAAAGCCATCCTATCCAACTATCTGTGGATCCCTAAGCGACATGTCGCTGGCACCCCTTCGGAGTTCGCTCCGGAATGGGAGTACAGCATCGAGCTACTGCGTACGCCCGAGGGTCGCATCATGCAGCAGCAGATCGCTGCAATGCGTGAGCAGCTTGGTGGCGGGCTCGACACCGACGACATGTTGAAGGACCTCACAACCCAGGATCACATGGTGATCAAGAACTGGACTGAGGTCGGGGACAAGTGGTGGGCGCTCTGCCTGGGCGACTTGAAGAAAACCAGAGCCCTGGTCAAAAGGCTCGGTCTGACCCTTGTGGACCGTCGTGTGGACGTTCCCTGGGATCCCAAGGTCGCGAACGCCCTGAAGCTCCTGATGACGCCCAGGGACTACCAGAACGATGCCATCGCGCAGTGGTTCAAGGCCGGACACGGGATCCTCAAGGCGGCTCCAGCGTTCGGCAAGGCACAGCCTCTTGATGAGGTCGTCCTGACGCCTAGCGGCTGGCACGCCATCGGCTCCCTCAAGGTCGGCGACTCGGTTATTGGATCGAATGGGAAACCTTGCAGAGTCACGGGCGTGTTCCCACAGGGTGAAAGACCCGTCCGCTTGGTGCGCTTCTCAGACGGAGCCAGCGTGCGGGCAGACGCCGATCACTTATGGTCGGTAACGAATGACTGGGATAAGCGACGAGGAAGGCCCCAACGTGTGCTTACGACCCAGCAGGTACAGGACACCCTTCGGGAACCCTGCGGTCAAGCACGATGGCGTGTCCCCTTGGTCGAGGTTCAGGGAGAAGAGGCAGACCTTCCGCTGGACCCGTATGTTCTTGGAGTTCTACTCGGGGACGGATGCCTCGCGGAGTACCTAGCTTCTCCGACGTTTACGACTGTAGACGAGGAGATCGTCCAAGCAGTAAGTGCCGGCCTCCCCGAGGGATTCCGTTGTAGCCCCATAAAGGGCGACCGGGCTCCCTCCTATCGAATCTCAAGGGAGACCGGCAGCTTCGACGAGAGGAAGTCTTCCGTAAAGGAAGCACTCAAAGACCTTGGTCTTTGGGGATGTCTATCGAACTCAAAATTCATCCCCATCCTCTACATGGCTTCTAGCGTCGAGCAGCGGAGAGCGTTGTTGTGCGGGATCATGGACACAGACGGGTGGACTCGCGGGTCGCAACTGACGACGGTGAGTGAGCGGCTAGCGCTCGACACGGTCCATCTTGTCCGCTCGCTCGGAGGTACCGCCCGCCTGTCACAGAAGAAGACCTCTTACGTCTACAAGGGAGAGCGACGTACTGGGCAAGTCGCTTACAACGTAACCGTGAAACTTCCTTTCACACCCTTCACGTTGACAAGGAAGCGCGCCGTGTACGAGCGTCGACCGCGCACCCTGCCATGCCGCAGGGTGGTGGAGGTTGAGGACGTAGGCACGGCTGAGTGCGTCTGCATCTCGGTGGACGCGCCAGATAATCTGTACGTCACCAAGGACTACGTAGTCACGCACAACACCTTCGTGATGATAGACCTCATCATGGCGCTCAAGCAACGCACCATCGTGCTGGTCCACACAGACGCCTTGGCGGAGCAGTTCCTCACGCGGTTCCGCTACGGGTCCCCCCTGAACGCGGACGAAGAGGACACCGAGTACGCCCCCGTGACCAACTGCCTGGAGGTCGAGGAGAAGCTCGGCATCGAGATCGTAGGGCGCTACAGGGGGCCTGAGAACCTGTACCCCGTCACGGTAGCGACCTGGCAGTCGTTCATCTCTCACGGCGGACGTAAGGCACTCAAGGAGGTGGGCAAGGAGTTCGGCCACCTGCTTTGTGACGAGGCCCACGTATTCGCCGCACCGCAGGCAGCCTCCGTCGTCAACGGCTTCCACGCGAAGCGGCGCGGAGGAGCCACCGCTACCCCCAAGCGTAAGGACATGCTTGACGTAGCGCTATTCGACATCGTTGGCCCCATCACCGCGCACGGCAAGGCGCGGCAGCTTGGGGTGGTCGCGTACATGATCCAGACCGGGATCCACTACAAGGGGTCTAGCTTCCAGCGCAAGAGCGAGTGGCCCCACATGCTCAACTTCCTCTGCCGACAGGCAGACCGCAACGACCTCATCATGCGTTGGGCGGAGCAAGACATCAAGGATGGTCGTAACCTATTGATCCTCTCCGACCGCGTGAACTGGTGTGTCGAGCAGGCGGAGTACATCCGGGATGAGTTGGGAGTGCCCGCTGCTGCCGTAACTGGCGGTATGCCTACGGCGAAGCGTAACAAGATCATCAACGAGATGGGCGAGGGTCGCCTTCGCGTGATCTGCGCGACCCAGGTGTTCAAGCTGGGTGTGGACATCCCCGTTCTCGACACGCTCTACGCAACGTGCCCGATGAACAACGCTCCGCTGCTTCAGCAGATGATGGGTAGAATTCGTCGTCATCACGAAGGCAAGAAGCACCCGATCTTCCGGTACTTCGTCGATGAGGGACACGGGCTTTTGTACGGCTGTGCCCGAGGAACGCACAAGGCTCTCATCGAGGAGGGCATGGACATAGAACTTGTGGCAGACGGGCGCGACCCCGCTAAAGTCATGAGAGGGGATGCTCGTGCGTCAGAAGACGGTGGCCTTCAAAAGCGACGCCGAGGTCTTCGGGCTGCGGCAGCGTCTGCCCCGAACGCAGTCACAAAGCTCTTTGCCGACATGGCAGATGAAGCAAGACAAAGTAAGCGCTACAGAGAAAGGATGGGCGAATGAGATTCATTGCTGTCGATGAGGACGGAACCCATATCCCCCTCCCTCCTGCCGACGAGATCGGCGAGTACATCAACCGTGAAAGGTGCTCCCGCAACTTGAGCCTCCGGGCACTTGCAGACATACTCGGCGTCCAGCGTCAGGCGGTGTGGGGATGGGAACAAAACAGGTCGCTGCCCTCGCTGGAACGGCTGGCGGAGATCGTCAAGCTGTTCACTGCCGAAGATGATGAAGATGAAGCTACATCGTCGGTCAGGGGTCGGCTGTCACAGCTTGAGGAAGCGGAGAGGATCTTCGGCGTCTAGTACAAGGTCTTCGCATCCTATCCCCAGGAGTGACCAACCTCATGGACAAGAAGACCCGCGTTCAGATCGCCAAGGTGCTCATCACCGCCGCCGATGCTCTCGACGGCGGTGGCAAGAAGGTCAAGGCCGGACGGGGTGACGTAGGTAAAATCTACGTCGCAAACCTCGCTGCGTACAACAACGGCAAGCTCGTCGGGGAGTGGATCACCCCTGACACCGACGCGGATACCGTTGGTGAGCAGATCGCCGAAGTCATCGGCAACCCCGACGACGAGTGGGCCATCCACGACTACGACGACTTCCCGAACCTCGGTGAGCACCCGAGCATGGACGACATCGCCACCGTCGCCCGCATGCAGGAGGAGCACGACCCCGAAGCGGTTGAAGCTGCGATGGCTATCAGCTCCGACCCTGCGGAGGCTATGGACCTTCTGGAAGAAGGCTATGGAGTCTACGACGACGAAGAGGACTACGCCTACCAGCGTATCGACGACATGGGTGGCGTGTCGGAACTGGGTGCGGAAGTGGTGCTCAGCTACGTTGACCTCGCTCGCCTCGCTCGCGACTTGGAGCAAGACGTAACCTTCGTCAGCGCCAACGGCTCAACCTACGCCTTCAGCAAGCACGTATGAGGACACGCATGGCACGCAAGACCAAAGCAAGTGGCTCCGCATCTCTGACTGTCAAAGCCCACGGTGGTGCCCGTGGCTCTGAGGTCGAGGTTTCTCTCGACGACAATGTGCTGGACCAGCTTGAACAGGCGTTCGGCGATGACGTCAAGCGCGTCAAGCTCGAAATCGTCGATGACGATGGCGCCCTTGACTCAGAAGCCGTCAAGGAACTTGGGCGTAGCATCGAGGTTGCGGACCTCGTCAAGCTCGGAGAACTGGTTGACGAGCACGGCGACGACCTCGCTTCCGCTGCTGTGATTGCGGCTGATGGTGACATCGAACGTGCGTTGAAGCTCGCCGAGCAGGGCGTCGAGTGGGTAGGCGGTGCCCATGACGACGAAGAGGACTACGCGCAGCACGTCATCGACGAAGGTCTCATGGGGGACAAGCTCGGCGACTATTTCGACTACGAGAAGTACGGGCGCGACCAAACGATCGGTTCCAACTCCGTCGAAATCGGCGGGAAGCTCATCGTCTTCCACCAGCGCTAGTGTACTGACTGTGCATACCCCGTGCTAGGGATGCACCAGGTATGACCATGCCCCAACTCAACATACTTGAGTCAGGGGATATGGAAGAGATCATTACACAGTATGCGCGTCTCGCTGGCGAGGTCGGCCTTGCCGGTGCCTCTTGCTACGCACTTGTTCGTGTGTGGCAGCAGATGATCGCGCAGGCTGACAACCATCGCAAAGACAGTGCCGCGCAGGACAGCATCCATCGCGAAGAGATCAAGCTCCTTGAACAGCGCCACCGAGAGGATCTTATCGTCCTCAACCGTGAGCACCGCGACCACGTTGGGGAGATCGTCTCGCGGAACATGGATGAGCATCGGGAGCGCAACCGCGTCCAGACCAAGATGGCGATGGAAGTTGCCGAGGCGTTTGCTCTCAGCGGGCAGAAAGCCCAAGACCCGTACCCATCGATCGATGCACAGGGACGGGAGGATCCGCGTAAGTGAACCGCCTCTCCGTCTCCCAGAAGGATGAGGGCGCCCTGGTGCGGGGCCTAATGCTTGGAGAGACGTTCCCGAATCAGGGATGGATCGACTACCAGCTCCTGGACCTTGTGTTCGTAACCATTCAGCTACGGCACCATGAGGACATGGTGGTTCGCTGTGAGGTCATCGGACGCTGCCTCCCTGTCGAGGGACAGGTGGCGTCTACGATCCGGCTCCGCGTGCTCTCGGTTGACCGCAACGTCCTGGCGAACCTGCTGCGCGAGATCAGTTGATCTCGAAGCTGTCCCTCTTGCGGTCCTCAAGGAAGATGTCGATCTGTTGTGAGATGATCGACCCTAGTAGTGGGTTGGTTGTCGTCACGATGGACGCGACCTCCACACCCTCGTTATCGGGGTCTTGGATCGAGAGTTTGTAGACGGTGAGACCTTCGAGATCCATCTTCGCCACGAGGGTCTGGACGGCGAGCGACTCGAACACCTCGATGAGAGCGTCATCGGAGACGTCGATCTCTTCGCCGAGTGCCAGCCCCGCGTAGGTGAGGGCTCCGCTGACCATGTCTACACGGTTGTCGATGTCTTCTGGGTAGGTTAGCGCCTCGATGAGCAATCGTAGGGCTTTTGCAACCATGTCAGGCTCTTTCGACATCACTCCCCCGATGCTGCACGCCGAAGAAGCGAAGCAGCATACTGACTGGCGGACATTTTCCTGTCCTTCGCCTGGGCCTTGATCACAGACCAAGTGTCTGCATCTATTGTAAGTGTGACTTTCTGGTGTGTTCTGTGGCTCCCGAAGGACTCTTTCACTTCCCTCTCGGCGTCGGCTGCTTCGTTTGCGAGTGTCCATAGCTGTCCTCGTGCTCGACCATCTGTGGGGAAGATGGACTGACATAGGTCATAGGCAGACGCGGCCTCCCCCTTCAAGAGAAACCCTTGAACGCGATGGAGCCGGGCGTGACAGGACGCGCAGAGCCAGACGCGGTTACTCTCGTCGTCAGTACCACCAAAGGCACGGGGCGTCCGATGATGGTCCTCTGCCGTCGGAAGTGGTTCTTCCGTTAGGCATACGAAACACTTGACCTTGAGTGCGACCGCCCGGTTTTTCCGGACGTCGTCCTTCATTCAGGTTCGTCGTTCGTCTTGTATCCCCAAGGGGAAGGAGCGGCGGTCGACTTCTTTTTTGCCGCCTTCTTCTTTGACTTCTTCTTGGGTGTCTTCTTCGGCGCGGGCTTTGTGGGCTCCTCGCTCGTCTCTGGCTCAGCGGGGCTCACAGGCTCCTCAGTCGCCGCAGGAGCTTCTGGGGTAGCTTCCTTGGGCGCAGGGGCGGCGGGCTCAGGAGCGGGCTCAGGAGCAGCAGCGACAGGCTTCGGAGCCGCCTCGACTTCCATGATGGCGATGTGGTTCTGCCGCTTCAGACGTGCGAACACCGGAGAACGCTGGAGGTCCAGGTAATCCCTGTCATTGCATGTCAAAAGACGGTTCTCACCCGACGTGAGGCTGATGCTCAACGGAGGCGGGAGGACCAGCAGACCGGAGGTGAGATTGCAAACCTTGATTCTCATGGCAGTTCCTTTCAAAGCCAGATTGGCTAGTCCTTCTGAAGTTTAACGGTCAGATGCCTGGCTATAAGCTAGTCTTTCTGAGTTTAACGGTCAGATGCCTGGCTATAAGCTAGTCCTTCTGAAGTTTCACGGTCAGATGCCCGGCACGAACGGCTGCCATGAGCGAGCGCGACTTCTTCCATTCACTTGCGGGGGCGAAGCTGAACAGGTTGACCCACCGGACGTGCCCTCCCGCTGATGAGGGGATGAACATGGTGTCCATCTTTCCGTCATGGTTGATGACTTGAACCTGAAGCTCTCCAACTACATTTGACTTAGCCATAAGGGATTTCACGTTCCCCGACGACAACGCCTTACTGAGTTCGGACTTCGCTCGTACGGTCATGCTGAGCCAATCTATAGCAGAAAGTAGCGGGTGTCACTCGTCGTTACTTGGTCGCTGTGGCAGCGGATTGCTCGTTCAGAATGCTGTTGGCCTCTTGCGTTCTGTCAGCGGAGTTCTTCATCTTGACATTCAGGTCTTGCGACCCGTCGGGCTTCATGCGGCCCAGGGTACCGACGCCGCTCGGCTGGAGAGAGGAGATGAGAGCGGCTGCTTCCGCCTTCTTGTCCTTGCCGAACCTATCATTGATAGCAGTAATCATCTTCGGGTCAAGGCCGCGCCCGTTGGCCCGGAACTTATCCTGCAAGGTCTTGTCGGACGCGAGCATGTCGATGGCCTTACCGGGGGAGTTGTTCAGGGAATCCAGTGTCGTCCCTTTTCCGGCTAGTCCCGCGACACGGTGGTTAAGCTGCTGCCCACCTATGAGGACATCACGCGCTCTCTTCTCTGCGGCGATCTTCTCGTTTACCGATTTGTCATCGCCCTTGAACCATCGCGAGTTCTTGAAGACCCCCTTCCACCATTCCACAGCGTCGCGGATGCTGGTCAGGGCATCTACGATCAGGTTCAGCGTCGTGGCAAAGGTACCAGACAGCGACGTCATAAGAGAGTCCATCGACTCTCCCATGAGGTTAGAGGCGGTCGACGATGTCTGACGTGCGACTTCATTTTTCATGGCCTGGAAGTCACTACGGGCCACGTCGGACAGCTCCATCGTGTCGAGCGTCTTGCCAGATTTCAACTGGTTTCCGATTTCTTCAAGAAGCATGATCTGGTCTTTGCTTAGCTCGCCGAGCATCGCGGTAGCCAGCGAGGCGTTGCCGTTGACGAGTGCAAGGGCGCTGCGTTCCATGCGCGCGCTGGACACCTCGGCAGTCGACCCTGCCCCGCTTTCCTTGAGCATCTGAGCAGCCTGGCCCTGATGGATTACACCGCGGTCAAGGAGGTCCTTGATGTCGGCAGCTTCCTTGGCAAAAAACGAGCCCTCTTCGGTGCTCTTCATCGCAGCATCAAGGTCCTCATTGATGTTGAGCGTAGCGAACCCCTGGTCGTAGTTAGACGCCAGCGCGCGGGTCAGCCCCTCCGCCGCCTTGATGCGGCGGTTATAGCTGAGGTCGAGGTTCTTGCCTGCCTTCAGGGAGACCGCCATCGACTTGGCGAGGCCGCGGTGGCTTACTGTCAGCCCATCGACGGACTCAGCAACACGCATGGTAGCCGCGAAGAAGTCGTCCATCTGTGTGACGGCGCCCTCGCCACCCAGGGCCAGGTTCATCGACTTCGCGGTTATGGCCACGTCCTCCATGATTCGGGAAGCCTCATCGGTAGACACGCCCATGTCATTGGCGATGGTGATGACTCGTTCACCGAGTTCGGCGACAGACCCGAAGCCTGCAAGAGCGAGACCTGAGATACGCTCGATGGCGTCGCCCGCATCGTCGTAGCTTGCTCCCGTCTGAGCAGCTACTTTGCCGAGCGTAGCCTCGGCTTCTTCCATATCCTGCCCGAAGCTACGCGCGGTTTTTCGCACCCGCTCCAGCGCTACCTCAGCCTTCTTCCGTCCCGCGTCGATCGTCGCCACAGAGCCGTACTGGAACTCTCTTGCGGCTACCAATACGAGGGCCTTGCGCTGCTTCTCCGCAATCTTCATCACGGTACCGACAACCGCCGCGATGACACCACCAGCAAGAAGACCTGCTTTGCCCCGGCGGGAAAGGTTGCCCTCCCTATCACGGAAACCTAGCCTTTGCGATGCACGCCCCATGGTTCCCTTGAACTGAGCGGCAAGGGAGTGACCCATCGCCTTCGCGTCAACGGTCGTTTGACCCAGCGTTTCTCCAAGATTACCAAGAGCTTCTCTGGTATCATTGTAACGTTCGGTAGCGTCCTTCTCGGCTTCCGTCCTCCGTTCGACGGCCTCTTGCTGTTTCTTCTCGACGACGATCTGTTGCTCATCAATCTTAATTCGCTCTTCGAGAGCCGAGGATCCCTTGTACAGCGCCCTGTTGTGTTCTTGGACAAACCCCTTCGCGTGACTGACCTCTACGCCGAACTGTGCAATCTCCTCCGCTCCAAGCATCATAGAGTCGGAGGTCTCGCCGATCACCTTCTCCAGCCTCAGGAGCATCTTGACCTGTGAATCGAGAGCTGCCGTGGCCTGCTTGGAAGAGATTCTCTTCTTGTCAAGGTCGCCACGGGTAATCTTGATGTTAGCTTCGGTAACCTTCTGTAGAGACTTTAGAGCGGGTGCAAGATCCCCCGCGCTCTCAATCAAATCGTCAAGGTGACTGAGCGAGGACAGCCCGGCCTTCAGAGACGCAGGTAGGCTCTCCCCGAGGGAAGCGAAGGATCCTTCTTTCGGGTCTGTCTTATCAGCCATTTACTTTCTGCTCTCAGTCGGAGTTGGCGCGGAGGCGATCATGCCGCCGATGCTCTTGTACAGTTCCCGCGCTTCCTCTGGGGATAGAGTGCCGATTTCGATGACGGTACTACCTGCCTCCTGCATGTTATTGAGCATGGTCTGGTACTTTTTCTTGTACTCATCCGTCATCGCCTTGAAGAAGTCAGGCGCCGCCGCAAGCAGCAACGGGATACGGATCTTGTTCGGCATTGCCCTCGGCTTATCGCTAGCCGGCTTGTCGAGCAGGGCGCCGGCCAACTGCCGAACGTCCCAGGAGGTACCTAGGATCGTCTCTAGCTGTTCCCACTGCTGTTCGCGGGCGTCGAACGCGACAGCCAGGAGAAGCTCTCGCTCGTCTCGGCTGAGAGCCATTGCATCGTCTAGTTTGTAGCCGCCGTAATGCAGCGCAACCTGAGCAGCGGAGATGAGGGTGTCCCGCCGCGAGGCCCTCAAGGCGCGCTGGTAGGGTCCTTGGAGTTCTTTTTCTCCTCGTCCTTTGCGTTGACTCGGGATGGACCAAACTCTTCAAGAAGCCGGGTCACGCAGTTGTTCGTCTCGAACAGGATGTCCGGGTGAAGCCGGAAGCGAAACAGGTGGTACACGCGACGAGCGAGCGTGCCCATGAAGGCATCCGGAATCTTGATGTAGCTCTCGCCGTCCCAGTTCGGGGACATCTGTTGGATGGCTCCTCGGTAGTCGAAGACATCCCAGATCCATTCGCCATCGATCTTCATGACGCAGCGGCACGATGACAGGTGCTGAAGCATCTGTGAGCGCTGCTCTTCCGTGCTAAGTAGGGAGAGGTCTTCTCCACGCTCTGCCTTGGACGTCACGTCGGCTACTGCCCAGATGAAGTCGTCGTACAGTGGAAGCCGCATGCTGAGCCCGAGCGTCTGGCCGCTCGCTTCGATGGTAACCTCGTGCAGCACCTCGGGCTTCATGCCGAAGCGCTCTTCCAGGCGGCTGATGGTGTCGCCTTTAAGGTTCTCCTCAAGGACCGACTTCTCCGCTTCCGGTGGGAGCATGGTCTCAACCGCATCTTTGGCCTTTTCGGCCTCTTGCCTGGCCTTTGCGTTCGCCACAGCATCTCGGTTAGGGACGTTACGGAGGTCGAACGGCTCTAGCTCTCGGTCGCCTTCGGCGGCAGAACGAGGCGCCGCACCGCCGGCTGTTCCCGAAAGGGCCTGATCGAGGAACTCCTTGGGATCTATCTTGGTAGTCTCCACCTGAGACTGCTGCTCTGGTGGTGTCGGGCGCTTCGTCATGTATTACACCTCTGCCTGTTGTCTACGACATTCAAAGCATAGAAGAAAGCCCCAGACAATGCTGAGGCTTTCTTCCGTCGGCGAGGAACGCGGACTACTTGTCGGCGGTCGTCGATGACTGACCTGCATCTGCCGACGATGGACCAGCATCGGCGGTAACAGCGGCGGCCTTGCCTGCGTCAACGACCGAGGCAGGAGCCTCCGTCACAGGCTTAGCTTCGTCGCAATCCGCTCCCAGGACGAACACGGTCGACAGTACCAGAAACATCTTCTTCATAACTGCTCCTCATTGCATTGAGTGCCTTTTGGGCACTCGTGTAACCCTCTTGAATTGCGCTCTCGATCCTGTTCGCGTCCGCGAAGAACTCCAAGCCGCCGATGGTCGTCAGGACGGGCACCTTGATCAGATCGACTCCCTCTTCTACAGCTTCCTCGATACTCTCGCGCATGTTTGTGTCTATGAGGCCAAACACGAGCTTCAGCCAAAGGCTGATGTTGTCCTTGACCGGGACCAAGTGCTTCGGGTCCTCAACAGGCCCTGTGGAGTCGATCTCGTCACCGATATACGAGAGGTACAGGCCAACAACGTGCTGTTGATCGTCGGGGACAGCGAAGTTTCGCGTCCACCCTCCGTCCTGAAGCATCGCTTTCCCGTAGTAGGTCGGATCGAAGATGGGCGGCGGGAGGGACATCGAGGCCAGGACGGCGAGCGGTAGGTCCACGTCCGGTTCGGAGAACAGCACAGCGCGTGGTGAGTCGAGGTTGACCTGGTAGCTGGTGATGTGGACGGGGAGACCGCACTCGCCGATGGTCGCTGGCGCGTGCTTACGGAGCAGAGCGAGAAGACCGTCGGTGCGGAAGGCGCCGCGGGGTCCTCTACGGAAGACGCTCGATAGCAACCACTCCCAAACGCGGAGGCTGATGCTTTTCCTGAGCACCTTGGCCGCGTCGATGGACTTGACCTCCGCTGTCAGGCGCTCGATGGACCCGATCGGGTCGCTTGGGTCCCAGTGCTTCCCCAGACCGGCTGCAAGCAGCGCCCCGCCAGACGTGCCCGTCACACCGCTGAAGGTGAATCCGGCCTCCACAAGCGCTCTCAGCGCGCCGAGCAGGGCGTACAGCATCATCCCTGACCCGGGTAGAACCAGCCAAGCCCGCATCTCAGTCTTCGCTCTCTTCGGCCTCTGTACCTGCCCCAACACTCAGAGCCAGGTCGCGCCAATGGTTACGGCGGGACTTCATGCGCTGGAAGCGGCGCTGCATCTCATGGAGTTTGTTCTGAGCGGCGAGAATCTCGGGTGAAGGCGGTGTCTTCGCCGCCTTGTGGGCAGGAGCGGGCGCGTCCTTCTCGTCGTCAGGAGTCGGATCGCTCCGGTTCTTCTCCCACCACTGGGCCACGATAGGCGGGAAAGGCACTTCTGCCTTCTCTAGCCTACGGCAAGCCGCTGCCAGGAGGGGCATGAGCGCGTCGGTCTTGGTCTTGGGCTTCTTGGTTGCCATGTGGTTGTTCACTCCTGAGGAGAGTATGGGCTCGGAGCTATGCGCTGAGAGCCAAGATAGCGTTCAGTAGCTGGAGCGCGTCGGACATCGTATCTCCAGCGCCTCCGTAGTTTGAAAGAACGGCGTTGAGAACCTCATTCGTCACCGACTCCGGGGACACGAGGTAGTTCTGTATTTTGGCCGGGTCGATGCTGCTGTTGTTGATGAAGTGCCCGACACCACGCAGAACTATCGAGTCGCAATCGATGCAAGTAGCGTCTAGCTCTACTGTCCCCGACTCCACGTCGATTGATACCTTCTGCGTGTTCACGTCAAGGTTGCTGATCTTGACGCCGCCCTTCCAGCCCCGAAGCTGAAGATCGTCGGATAGGTTGTCCGCGAGGTCGATGGTCGGCCTACCGCTGCCTGGTACATCCGAGTAGCAGTTGATGAAGGATAGCTTTCCGCCCGTACCAGCAGAGAACACGGATGACACACCACAATCGTAAAACAACCCCAGGGAATTGGTCAGGGCACCGATTTGACACTTGGTACCGTACAAAGCAGAGCCCGCTGCGTTTCCAGAAAGGGTCATCTCTTGGAAGTTGGACCTGATGCATGGGTAACCGTTCAAGTCGAGAGACGCGGCATCCTTGCTGACTGTACCTGTGAATCGGTAGTTGGTGACTGACCTGTCTAGTATGTAGTCGCCTACGATCGAGATCGCGTGAATACCTTCCCGTGCTGCGATGGTGAAAGCGTCAGCAAGGTAAAGAGCAGGGTTTGTGGGAGTACCCACGCCCTCTGCTGCTCCCGCAGTCCCGCTGAACTGGTCGAGATACACGGCTTCCTGAAGCTGAGCCAAGTCAAGTCGCGCAACAGCGGCGTCGACGAGGTTAGACACGGAGTACACGACCTCGATGCCCTGTGCCGTGATGGTCGTGAAGTCTGTTCTGTCACCATCAGCAGGATCCGTGTACAGGTTCCCGTCGATGACCAACTGGTGGTTGTAGTCTGCGGGTACGAACTTCCACCCGTTCATGAGGAAGAACGTAGAGCCTGCATTCTGGATGGCGGTGATAGGGTCACCACCGATGTAGCGGAACCCCTGGACGATACCGGCGTTAGCCGAGCTAGCAGCTACCCACTCCTTCCACTCGGAGTAAACCTCGACAAGATCCAACGTGTTGCGTGGCAACCCCGTGTTGATCTCGTGGATCCGCCGGTTAGGGCCGTCAAAGGTTACAACAGCGGGCATGGATTACTCCTTGCCTAGTGTGTCCCCCCGCGTGCGTAGCTCGCGCATGGCATCTGCTACCTCCTGCACGAGGGCAGACCTGACGAGCGTCGCGTCGAACGGTAGCTCCCAGCTTGCGCCATTCTTACCACGGATAACCATGTAGGTGACGGCACCCGCGTCGAGGTCGGCGAGCATCGCCTGCGCTTTCCGGGCGCGCTTCGAGGAAGCAGCCACGCCGGAGGACTCCGAGAGTACCTGGGTGTCTCCCTTAGGCTTCTTGGTCGCCATCAGCAGGCTCCTTCCAGGCCGTAAGCTCCTCGACGTAAGGGCATACAGCACATTGAGCGACGCGAGCGCAGGCCACACCCTCCCGGCACTCGTAGTAGGTACAGCCGTCAGACCACACCTGACCGCGACCATCGCACTTACGGCACCCATCACCCTTGCAGGCCGGGCAGAAGATGATCTGAGGAGCGTCACTCATTGATTACCTTTACGGGTTCACGTAGCTGCGATCAACACGCTGTTGAACCGGGACGGAAGTGTCTGTGGTGGGTATGATGTAGTTCGTCAGCTTGACGTACTCGTAAGCCACGTTGATGATGCGGATGTCGACCCCGGTGCCTGCACCGAGGGAGAACGAGAAAGACCGATTGTCGGTGGTCCCTGTTGTCGCGTTCTCAATGCCTGCCAGCTCCGTCTGCGTAGCTGTTGTAAACACCCGAACTTCTGTGTCGTCTTTCAACCCAGTCAAAGTAACTGTGACAGAGGCGTTGACGGTGGTGGTGGACCCGCCAATGTTTCGGTAGGTAGGCGAATCACCGCCGCCGCTTACGTTGATGATGACCGCGCCGCCACTATTGTTGTGGATGACTGCGTCTGTGCTGGCGGTAGCTCCATAGCCGCTGTACACCCACCCGTTCAGGTTATACGTACCTGCCTGAGTAATGTAGATGGCGTGCCCGGTTCCATCAGACTCGAAAGAGAAGTTGGTCTGGTTGGTCGTCTGCCCGTTGGTGTCAAAAAGAATGGCGCCATTGGCGTCTGTGGTTCCGTTGAAGATTAGACCGTCAGCGTGCATCGTCGACAGGTCGATCTGATCGCAATTGTTGAAGATGCAGTTGTTCGCAAAACGATTTCCGCTAGACGCTACGGGGAAGTCAATCGTCCCGCAGTCGGTGAACGTCACGGAGGTCAGCTTCAACTCATTGAAGTTGGTGTCAGTGAAGTTAAAGACAGCGCGGGTGTCGACGTTAACGATGACGCCGTTCTGTAGCACCAAGCTGTTGGTACCGGTACCGTTGCCCACCGTCCGGATCAGGAAGTTACCTGTCCCGAGCCCGTACCCAAGAAGGTAAAGCTGGAAGTTAGAGTCGTTGAAATAGCTGTTCGCTGTACCAGAAGGTGTGCCGAACTCAGTAGAGCCGAACAGCGTGTACTGCTTGCCGACCGGGTTTGCGATCAGGCCAAACCCGCCCGCCAGGTCGTCGGCAACGACGAGGGCAAACGTCTCTGGGGTTCCAGAGGTACCCGTGTCGATCGTCAGCGCGTAGCCTGTGTTCACTATAAATGACAGCCGATCAACCCAGGTGTTGTCGATGGCGCCGACGGCTTTCGCGAGGTGGAGCGTGCCAATACCAGCAGAAGTAATGGCCGCTTCGTTCAGGCTGGCTTCGGAACCAGCGAACGTATTAAATGCAGGCTTGTTCGTGACGTCTAGTCGATGGCTGTTGAAGAAGGTCGGCAGCGGCAGACCAATGACATCATAACCACCGACCTGGTACCCGATGCGGTTTGTTCCATCGCTGATGACGAGGAGCGCACCGTTGCTAGCCTGCGTCTGGATGAGGTTGTCCTTCATCAACATCCAGACCTGCGCGTTGCTAAGGTCCCGCGTGCCTCCGATGGACGTCGTGTACATATGCCTAAGGGAGTTAGTAGCCTGCCAGGAAAGGGAGCTTCCGCCCTCATACGACTGACCCGTAGTGCTATCGACGCTAACGGTGTCGTCACCGGTCCAGCCCGTGGTGGCTGAGCAATCGTTCAGGGTGGTTCGGTTATCAGTAGCCACGCTTCACCATACGGTCGTATAGAACGATTGCAGCGGCATCGAGCCCAAAGAAGTCGACGGGGTTCGGTGTCCTAATGCTGACTACCTTGTGGTTAGCTGCCCAGCGCAGGTTTGAGTCTACTGCGTTTCCAAAAACGTAAGCAGCATTCTCTGGGTGCTCGAAGGAGACAAGATCGACACCCTCGCCTGGGATCAAGAACACGGGTTCCCCTTGCAGGGAAAGCAGCGCCTCGGGGATAGAACCGAACTCCTCTGGCTTCTCTTGACCCAGCATACGTGGGGCGAAGATAAGACGGTCCACTGCGAAAGCAGCGGTTAGCTGCCTCCACATGAACGCCTCAGTGCGGGGCGTAAACCAACCGCTCTCCCAAAGAGATAGCAGTTCAATCATAGCGCCCTGACCTAGACTATGGGTTGGAGTAGTTACGTTCGAGGGCCGAGGTGATCACGAAGGTGAGACCTGTGGTTCGCGTGATCGTACCGGTGACTTCCACGTACTGTCCAGTGTCAAAGCCGATGGCCTTGAGCAGGATTTGAGCATCCGTTGCCGATGTACGACCGCCTTGGACGTTGTTGTCGTAGTCATAGTCGAACGAAGTGCTGCCCGAACCGAAAGTCGAACCCGTAATGTCTGCCCCGGAGTTGTTGTCCACCAAGATCGCGTCCGGTGACCCGCTGGGGTTCTTGTCGAGGCTGACGGTGGGGCCTGCGCCTTCCACAACCGCAGTATCGCCATTGACCTTACGGGCTGTAACGGTCCAGGGACCTGTTCCGCCGGGAGCCGCTGTAAGCACCCAGATGCCGTTGTTCTCAGCGTTAGCAAAGCCAGAAAGCTGGATGTAGTCGCCGGATGCGAGTTCCGCCACGAGGCTTGTCGTAGACGAGTTGATCGTGGCAAGAGGTCCTGTCGGCGCCGAGATACTGAAGCCCGCGTTCGTGAACCGCTCCGTGTACTGGTAGTACATCCAGAACATGCCGTTGGCGTCGTTCTGGAGGTTGAGGTTCCACGAGATCGTACCTGCCGCGACGAACGGGTAGGTACGCGGCGTTCCTCCATTGTCCGTAAAGACGAGGGAGTTGGTGTCGTTGGTGTCGAACCCTTCGATGATGACACCGGAACCGCCACCATTGGGGTTGGTGGGGATACCGGCGCCGACGTTCAGAGTCGGACCGACGAAGCCGAGGAGTTCGTCAGCGGTGTTACCCGTGACGATCTGGTCGGTGGAGTCGACGTCGGCAGCCTGGCGAAGAAGGTACTGGACCTTCTCGTAAATCTCGTTCTTCGTGGCTACGATGGGCGTCGAGCGCTGCAACGTGAAGCTGGAGTTAGAAGCGCCAGTCGGGAACGTACTAGAGATGTTGACCGTGCCGCCTGTTGCGGTGGTGATGGTGTAAACACCCGCGTCAACACCTTCGTGAATTGTCAGCGTACCTCCGTCATAAGTGGACGAAGGGATGCCGGCCTCCGCCGTGGTCAGCGCAGAGCCAGCACCCGACGTGGCGCCATCGACGCCCGAGAAGGTACCAACGTCAACGACGATACCGAAGTCACGCGGCGTGGCCGGGGTATCGACATCGCGCGAGAACGCCTGATCGAAGTACCGGACCAGGATCTGGGTGTAGGGAGTGTTGGAACCGATGTTCGCATCCGTCTCCGAGATGTCGAGGTCGGTCGCGTTGCTGATGGGGAAACGGAAGACCTTGTTATCGACTGCGGTAACACCGATGTCGGTCAACTCGGCCTGTGCGAAGGTCTTACCGTTCGGATCTCCGTCGCGGACGCGAAGGAACACCTTCACGGCGTTTCGGTAGTTTCGTGCGAAGCGGGCTGTGTTGTCCCCAGTGTCGGCAGTCAGGCCAGCGTCGCCGCCGCCGATAGCCGTAACCGTAAGCGTACCCGTAGTGACGGCGGAGATGGCGTAGGTGCCATCGTTGGCCGAGACTGTGGCGTCGATGACTGTGACCTGGCCGCCTACGCGGTAGCCATCCGTGATCCACGATCCCGCATCGTTGCGGATGATGGTGTCAGGGCTGGTGTTGGCGAACTCGAAGCCAGTACCTACGTCGGGACCGACGTTGAGTTCATACGTGAGGATCGCCTCATTGACAGGACCGGAGAAGGTGAAGTTGGTCGCGGCGCCAGTGTCCGTCGGATCGCTACCCACCTGGTAGTAGGCAGTGTCAGCGCCGGCCTCGAAGGTACCGAGGGTGATGACTCCGGCGTACTCGGCGAGGAGCACGTCGCTGGCGTCGATCTCACGCCAACCACCCGTACGCATGAGCTTGCGGGTGGTGTCGTCATAGAAACGCCAGTCGTCGATCATTTCAAACTGTTCGGGCGTAACGGCCACGAACGGGAAGTCGAACGGGTTGAGGAAGTTGTCAGCCTTCCACTCCTCTTTCGCGAAGGAGTAGGCTGCCTGGAAGAGAACGCCGTCCGTTGACACGTTCCCTTGTTCGAGCACCCGGATACGGAAGGCAGCCGTGTCGAAGAAGATGCTCTTCTCGTTCGCCGCCGCGCCGCTGTCGCCGAGCCAAGTGACAGCCTCAGCGCCGGTTGATCCGCCCGGGAGTGTGATGCCGTCAACCTTCGTCGCGGTCACCGCCGCTGTCGTTGGAGAACCGCCCGACTCTTGCCACAGACCATTGTACTCAGACTGCGAGTGCTCGCGAATCTCGAAGTACATGTTGGCAGTCAACGCTGGGAAGTTGGAACCGGCGCTAGTGAATGCTACCACCTGTCCGGTGGGGGCACCGCCCGCCATGTCGGAAACAGCGGTCGATGCGCCTTGGGTCAGGTTGTCGGGATCAATTACGACGGCCATCTACACTTCCCTGGAAAGAGGACTCCAAGGGAGAGTGGCGATGTGAGTTTATTCTTGCCTTCGGTTGGCTGCTTCTTACGCCCTGATCGTGGTCATCAAGGTGACGTTACTACCCGTGTAAGAGAAGTCCTTCGTCAAGGTGTAGAGGGACGCCCCTGCCCCATTGTACTGCGTGGTCACTGACTGGGTGAGCCTGGCGCCCGTGTATGTGAACGCGGTTTCTCGTATCTTGGTCGTCCTGCCCACATTGGTCCACACGGTGGTTCCTGTTACACGCGAGCCTGAATAGACGAAGTCGGTAACCGAGTCTTCCACAAGCTCGTGCGTGAGCGTGTCTAGGTCTTCGTGCTCCGACTCTGTGATCCCACCACCACCGCCTCCCGTAGGAAGGAAACCGATGACGGGGATCTCGATGTTGTTCTCGTAGGCAGGCGCATCAGCCGCATCTAGGACACGCAACACACCCGCGTTTGTCAGCCTTCGCATGACAGGCGTGTCGATGTTCGTGGCTGACGTATCGATGACGATAGTTGACTGCGGCGGTACCGAACCGCTCAGCGGCTCAGGTAGATGAACCAGAGACCTTGTGGGGTTATGGATCTTGAACCGCACGTCACGTCACCAAAGATCAGGAACGGATGTGGAAGATGAAGCCCTGGAAAGCCTCCGCGTAATCTTCCATACCAGCAATGGAAACAGAGGCAGCGTAGTAGCTTCCACCCACCACACCTGCGAAGGCGACTTGGTACGGTGGGTACGGGTTCGTGCCTAGCGTACCGGCAAAAGAGTCGACTGCCCCCGACCGGTACAGGTTGAGGGTGACGTCCAAGCCCGAGAACCTAGCGGGGAAGCCGGACATCGAACGCGGGAGCAAGCGCAGCCAGGTAGCGTCAAGCGATGCTTGCATGACAGACCCAAGCGGGAACTTACGACTCGTGTAACCATGACGGATGCCGTGGCTGTTGCCAGCAAGCTCGACCGGGCGTGTGCTTCCCTGGACGCCAAAATCTGCTTGTGGGTAAAGCATGTAATGCGGATCGCTGAAGTCCTCCGCAATCGTAGCCCAACTGACTGTCCCGGAAGGCAGGCTGCTAGCGAGCACGCTGTCGACGATCATGGCGGTATCGACGCTGGACACGATGGGCGATTGCCCGCGCGAACCACCGCCACGGGTAACGAGGCGCCTGTCGAGAGCCACAAGAGCGTCGTTGCTGTAGAGAGCGTTGACCTCTGACCCCGTCCACTGGACGGAAGCGAGCAAGAGATCGTCCTGAAGCTCTGGCTGCTCAGGCGAAGCCTCAGCAAACACAGTCACCGTCGTGTTCGCCCCGTCACCGTTGCGGACCTGTACCTGTAGTTGCCCAACAGAGGCAAAGACGTTGGCAGTGAAGAGGCGCTGTGCGGCGACTTCTGAGAACGAGGTCTGGGGCACAGGACCAGGACCCGTGAAGACGACTACCTCGGAGATGGCAGCACCTGTAGTGTCCGTACCAGAAACCAGAAGACGGACCTCAGTGTAGCCCGCGTTGTAGTTAGAGATCGCAACTCGCAGGCGTGAAGGAGCACGCGGCTGGATGGTGAAGGGCTGCGCGGTGGAGCCCAACGTCTCAAGCCGCGTGTTGCAGAACAGGCAGTCGGGGTTCTTGTACACGCGCCCGGTAGAGTCGACGAGGATGTCGAACTTCATTGGGACCAGGCCCACGTCCGCGAACGACACCGTTCCCTCGGTAAGCTCAGTGTAGAAGTTGCCTCCGGCAACAATGATCTCGTCGCTTGTAGGATCGCTGACGGTGAGGCTAGTCAGCCCAGCCAGGGAACCTGGGAGCGCCCCTGCTTGGACCTTGGTGTAGTAGACGTCCACGTTGACGGCAGCCGCGAACTCAGTCGGGTCGCTGATGGCAATGACGTTACGACCCTTTGGGATCCAGGCGGAAACTTCATTGCCGCTGGAAGCAACAAAGCAACCCATGAGCCGATCAGGCCAGAACCCGAGGGGGGCGTACAGAGAACCAGGCACGCCCGTAACGAGCCCGGTTGAGTCCAGGGCGAAGCTGCCTGAGGGGATGGTCTCCTCACAGAGAATGCCGGGGATGCGACCGAAGCTAACCGGACGTGCCAGGACGCAGGAGGGACTTCCTACCAACGCCTGCCAGGCGGTGTACTGGCCGACAGTCAGGTCGGACAAGCTCGTCGCGTGGGGGTTCGTAGGCGTGGAGAGGCCGGTGCCTACCTGGCTCCGGTGCTCGGTGTCGATCGGCGAGAACCACGGACGGGAGAAGGAATACGAGTCCCTTCCGTTGTCTGTGGTGAGCACTCCATCGACAACGCGAACAACGCCAAGCACAATGGAGTTGTTGACCACGGAAGAGGGTTGCGCGTTGAACGCTGTCGTAGTCTCGACGACAAGCATCTCGGGTGCGGTCTTCTTCCGTACCTTGGGAGGAGCTGCATAGCCTGAGTATGGATTTCCTTCGGGATCGCCAGCAGCGACCTCTCCGTACTCCAGTCGGACTACCTGTCCATCGGTGATGGTGATGTCGATCGCGTTAGCAGAAATCGCATCCACTTCGATGTCGACATACTCGCCATTCGCGAAGACAACGGTTCCTGACCCCACGTTGATTGCGGTTGCGTCCTGAGAGTTGATGCTCACCGCGCAAGGAGCCTCATCGTTGTCGATGTCGCCGCCGTCAACCGATACGATACCAGCGCTCCCCAATAGCAGGAGACGCTTACGTAGTTCGTTCTCTACGCCGGTTTCAAACGCACTGAGTCGGTCTGCGGTCTGATGAAGCCGATGAACTAGCTTTACTTCCATGTTCTACACCTTGTGGGTCAGACCAACATGCGTCCGTTATCAAGACTACGGGAGAAGATTGACTCTCCATCCAAGCGTGCGCGGAGAAGCTCAATCGTCGGCCACATCGGCTTGAACAGAAGCCCGGAGGAAGCCCAGTCGTAGTCGATCTCGGCTGCCGTAGTAAGCGTGTACCTGATGGCAGAGGTAACGCCGCCGCGTGGCTGCCAGTCTCCCATCTGAACAATGAAAGCCCCGCCAGCATCATTGGCTCTACGAGAGGTGACGTGGATGGCATCGATGGGCTCGTCTGTCTCCGCTCTGATGGTGAGGATCTGCGAAGCGCCTGCCGTGGGAAGGTTGAAGACTTGCTTTTCTTCCCTACCCAGCTTGACCACCAACTCCACGTCGTCCTCGTCGGCGATAGCCAACACCTGCCACTCAAGACGTGGCCGATAGGTGATGATGACGGAGCGACTAGCGTCCATTGAGGTGAAGGAGATGGTCCCCGCGTCCTCGTCTACTGTGTATGACGTATCGGGGATGTTAGCCTTAGTGATCCCGTCCTTGACGCTCACAGACCCAGGCAGAATACGAGACAGCAGCAAGACCGAGTAGGGAGCAAAGCTAGGGACTACGCTAGGCACACTCGTCGGGGGGGCTGGGTCAAGAGCCGGTCGACAAGCAGACCACGCATGAACGCGCCCCGAATCAAAAGCCCGGAGTTCAACGAACGTACCGTTCCAATTGCAAGCTCCTTCGGCGTACTTCCAGAAGAGAAGCTGGTCACGCATGATGCGGAACCGGAGCAGTGTGTCGTTCTTCTCGACCTTGCGTGGCTCGGTGATGGCCCTGTTGGAGCTATCAAACTCCTCGATGTAGACCTCGGACTCTGGGTTGGGGAAGTATTCCGCAACCATTGGGCCGGACACCCAGTCCACAACGACAGGACCTTGCACGAGAGGCCGCGAACGCGCCTGAGGGACTGTAATGATGTCTGACCTATAGGCAGACGTTGCCTTACAGGAGATGGCTGTAGAGGGGAAGAGAGCGGGGAACCCCGCGTCATCGTTCGTCTTCACCTCGTACACGAGCGTCGGGCTCGTGCTGACTTCTTCTACCGTGGCGAGGGTATAGGTCGCTCCGTCGATGGTGAGCACGTCACCTGGAACAAGCACAAAAGGCGTCGTCATCGTCACAGCAGGACGGGTGAGGCTTCCATCGGCATCGGCGGTTGTGGTGGTAGACGCCACGGGGAACGATTGGATCGTGAATCGTGTTCCCGCTGCGTGCGCCGCCGTGAGCGGGGATTGAAGGACGATCAACACCGTGGTCCCGTCTTCTTGAAGATGTACGCTATCAACAGTTGCGTCTTCAAGAAGCTCGAAGCTGACCCCAACCCCCGTGATGAGCCATTCCAGGAGGCGGACACCTTCTATAAGAGCGGTGGTCGTACCAGACGCTGCCGCTGCCACAAGCGTCGCTGACCTCTGCGGAGTGAGCAGCGGGTATGGGTACCCGGCTTTCTGCATGAAGCGTGCAGAGCCCGTCATCGACGGGTCGAGGAAGCGGAGCATCCCACGATCGGCAGTCGTGACTGTCGAAAACGTAGGTGCTGCCTGGTTGATCGCGTCTCGGACGCGGGACTGAAAGCCTGACATGACGAAGAATGACGCTCTAACGCTCTTCGAGCCGCGTCACATGCGTTTCAATCAGATAAATGGCGGCGGCGCCCGCTAGCCCCTGTACGATAGGACCTACGAACAGCGAGGCAAACCACACTTCGGGCCAGCGAAAGTCAGCAATTGGGAAGGCGTAGGAGAGGACCGCTGACACCCAGAACCCGGAGCAGATGGGACAGAGGATGAAGGTCGTGAACGTGGACGACTTCCCCGCCAGCCATGCTCGGATCTTGTGCCAGACAGGTAGGTCTGATGTCGTGAACACGAACCAAGCTGCGTAGGAAGATAGGACGAAGAGGATGAGCTTAGCCATATACGCCTCCATGAGAGGCACCCTCACATATGGCGGACGACGAAGCAATCAGCGCAAAGGTCACGAGCCCAATTCGCGTGGACGTAGAACTCCAAGACGCGACGCCGCGCGACGCTTGGGTTAGCCGTCCGGTCTCTGAGTCAGTCAACGAGGCGATGGATAACGCGCCCCTCGGTGCGATGCATGAACTGGTCTATGCAGCTCTCGCGCAGAGGTTACGAACCATCCTCGATCCAAACAGTAGTGTCGGCGGGCTGATCACTAACCTTGTCCACACAGCAGTCAACTTTCGTTCCTTGAACCATAACTTCGCCGCTGGTGGAGGGCACGTCCCAACGGTACCTCCTAACGCTGGAGCCGGAGCCGGCAGCTACCACTCCTCTATCTGGAGCCCGAGCCCAGACGAGAGGCTCCCAGCTACCGCCCCGATGGCGAACCCGGCTGCCGCCTACGCCGCAGGGCAAAACCCAGCCAACCTCCACAATAAGGGCTTGCTTATCGCGAAGCTCTTTGCTGACCTTCAGCATCATCTTCCTTTGGTGTTGTTCAACATGACGAGCGAGACACCGCAGGCCCTAGGGGTAGGTGGCTCCGCTGTCTCTCGCCGTTTCTTCAAGAACGGGGCGGTGGTGTCAGAGCTTGGGTACCGAGCCATGATCTCGGTTGAAGCTACCGCTGTAACACAAGATGACGAGTCTGCTTCCAATCTACAGGGGATCATCAAGGCGGCGTTCAGCACGCTGCGTGACCAGGTAGGCACCGGCTCTACTATCTCCGGTCGCAGTTGGCAGTTGACGATGCCTACGCAGATTTCCCCCTCGTCGATCACAGAGCTTGATGCTCCTTGGTCGCAGGGAGATGACAAGGGCAGCAAGCTCTACTCGGCGACGGTCGGACTTGAGAGCATGATGTTTGAGTGCATCGTCTACGTGCAACGCCCGGTCAACCTGCTGATAACGAATGACCTTTCCTTCGAGGTTGGGACAGGGGTTCCCTCTATCTACCTGGCGGCTTCGGGAGAAACCGATCCTGAGGAACCACTTATTCTACGTCTTGGGCATTCACAACGCCTGGTTGTGGCTAATGCTTCTGTAACTACAGACCTGGTAGCTAGCCAGAGCAAGCGCGTCATTGAGCTACGCAAGCCATACCAGGGATCGGGATTCTACGAAATCATCCCAAGACGTACGGGAGAAGCCAACCTATTCCTATACGAAACACACATGACTGTAAGTGCGACCACGTCAGAAAGGCCATCCGCGAGGGTTGGTGATCCGCTGGTGAAGCGGAAGGTAGTCGTAACTGCGGTCTGAGTCATAACCCTGACTCAGAGACTCTCAGGAGAGAAACAATGGCTCAAGGTCGTCTTCCGGGTTCCGTGATTGGTCAGGTCTTCCGCCCTGGCACTTCAACCCCCCGTGCCTTCCCCCGCTATGCTGCTTTCGCTGCGAAGGGGCTGGACCTCAAGCTCTTCCGTGACGTCGAAGTGACGCGAGCGGCGGTGGTTGCCGAGACCGTACCATTCTCCGGCACGACGTACATTGCGCCGCTGGCTAACTCTGCTGTCCCTGACAAGCAGCGTTCACGCCTGTACACGTCGGAAGGGCGTCTCATCGGGGTCACTCGATGGAACTTCTCTGAGTCCACCCCGGCCTCCAACGTGTTCGACCAGCTTGTCATCGATCCGACAATCTTCAACGCTGGTGACACCTATCAGTTCGACTACGTCTCGAATAACCCCGCTCTGACGGATGAGGTTCCGGTTGATGAGCTTCGTGAGACCATCGCTCTTGGCGACAACGCTGGGCAGGTCAAGTACCGCGAGGGTATCGACTACCGCTTCCTCACCACGGCAACGGGGCCGACCCCCGACGTCGCCAACCTGAACCCGACCCTGAAAGCGGTCACTGCCGTCGTCGATGACGGCGCGAACACCGGTACGGGTACGCTGACGCACAACTCCAGCACGTACACGCACAGCTACAACCGCACCTACGTGGCGGAAGTGACCGCTGCATCAGGCATCACCCCGAACAGGCTCGCGACGATCCGCATCGATGTGTACCCCACCTCGTCTGGATCGGCGGACCTCCCCGGGCGCTCGGTCGCGATGGAGAACTCCATCTCGATTGACCTCGACGAAGCTGTGCCTGCTACGCTTACGGACATCGCCGTCGAGCATGGGATCACGCTGGACTTCGCCTTCGGCGGAACCCACTTCGTGGTCACCGACGTCTACACGTTCGATGGGAACGGCCCGGGGCTCATGGAGCTTGCGGACCCGATGCTCAACACCAACCAGTTTGAAGAGGTCACGGCGGTTACCGCAGACGTTCTCACTGGCGACGGCGACCTGACCATCAACCCGCAGTCCGTTTACACGGGACCCCGTAACCAGCGTTACGAGGTCAAGTGTACTGCGATCGGCGGCGTGACCCCGAACCGTACAGCGAACTTCCAGTACCGCACCAACGGAGCGCTGGAAGCGCTGAGCGGCACCGTCACCGCCACCAACGCCAGCGCTACGGTTGCGGGCGTGAGCAGCGAGTTTGCTGCTGAGGTCGTGGCGGGTGACTTCCTGTTCATCGGAGTCGATCCCCGTCCTGTGGAGGTGTTGTCGGTGACGAACAGCACCACGCTCGTCCTCACGGCTGCATATCCGTTTACGACGCAAGCAGGCGTCAAGATCCTTCGCGTTCGTGAGCAGACCGGGGCCATCGCTGTCACGGAGGGATCGGAGTCCCGCGTGACGATGGAGAACGGCATCTTCCTAGACTTCGACTTTGGTGCCACCAACTTCGCGATCGACGACGAGTTCTCCTTCACCGCGCGTGTGGCTCGTAACGAGTTCAATGGCAAGGAGAACCGAAACTACGACTTCACGGTCACCGACACGACGACGAACGACCATGAGGTCATCCTGTCGTACTCTGGGTCGACCCCGCTGTCGGGCTTCGGTTCCCACACCTTCTCTGAGGGAAACCCCCTCGTGTTGTCGAACAACCTCGTCATCCACGCACGGAACGTCTCCTTGGCGAACCGCTTCGATGCTATCATTCCGGCTGACGCTTTCGACCTGAGCTTGACCTTCGACGGTCTGATCGACTGGGCGTTGGAAGCGTCGGAGACGGAGACAGTCGCATCCTCGGACGTCCTGCGCGACCTGACGGGTTCGGTGACGGGCACTGTTGGTGCCTACTTCATCCTGCTCGACAAGGTTCCTACCACCATCAACTACGTGCGTGGTCCGTCCCCGACGTACACGAATCTCACGTTCAATCAGGTGGCAGGTACCACGATCGTCTACTTCCTGACGGACCCTGCGGTCACCCTCACGATCGACTACATGTACGAGGGCGCGAAGCCAGAGCCGGG
>Ga0307376_10001362_pt1 | contig 26629 bp, 29 predicted proteins | sample TR2MG_FD_202536 | JGI IMG/M metagenome (GOLD analysis project Ga0307376, IMG submission 202536) | Soil microbial communities from Risofladan, Vaasa, Finland - TR-2 | ecosystem: Environmental > Terrestrial > Soil > Coastal area > Acid sulfate soil | place: Finland: Risofladan, Vaasa | collected...
GGCTTATCCCGCTAATTATAGTTTGGGAGCAGAGGCATTGAAAAATGCCTTTAGTACTGATACTCTGTCCACCATATATATACTACTGATGAATACAAACAATTCAATGATGTATTGATATTCAGTAATACCTGACGTAGACAAAGTAGTAGTACACTACTCAGCTTTGCTATGCATACATGCCCGTACTTTCTTTTTTTTAGCACAAGTTGTTTGCATTTAGCAAGTGCAGTTAGAGTTCCTACCTAAGCATAGGGGGTACCCTCACCGCAAAATTTAGTTGGGGAGCAGATCATATATACCTCTCAAGCACGCCAAACACATAACTTTTGTGGGGGCCAGGAGGACAATTTAACAGTAGGCGGGGGCATGTTCTTACTTAAAAATTTTTATAGGATTTAGAAATTTAGTATATTGTTCTTATAGAAGGGTTTCACACTAAATAAAATACTATGGCAAACTGGGATGACAATAATGAAGACAAGGGAGGCGGTTTAAATGAGGTGGAGCAGATGCAGATGGACGCAATTATACTTGACACTGCTTACAACAATGCCTGGATGTTATTGACTGGTGAGATCACGTTTGATGAATTGATGGCAAGTCAATTTAGTGAGGGAAGAGAATTAGTGATGGCTTATGATCCAGATAATGGACCGAAGGAAGAAGAGTTTAAAAACATGATATCATATTTCATAGAAGAAGAAGATTATGAGAAGTGTGCACAGCTGAGGGATATAATGAATAGTACATATCCAGAAACAATTGAAGTATAATGGCAACAAAGAAAAAGAAAATGTCCTGCTGGAAAGGATACAAAGCAGTAGGTAAGAAGAAATCTCCAAGCGGTAAGAAAACAGCTAGTGGTAGAACTAAGATGGTAAACAACTGTAAAAAAAGGTAATAGACAACATATTATCTATTTAAGACAAAAACAACTAAAATAGACAATATATTAACCATTAACCATGGCAAAAGATAGCAGATTAACAAGAGCAGGTGTGGCAGGGTTTAATAAACCTAAGCGTACACCAGGACACCCAAAGAAGTCTCACGTAGTTGTAGCTAAAGTAGGAGATAAGATTAAGACTATTCGTTTTGGAGAACAAGGCGCTAGTACAGCAGGTAAACCAAAAGCAGGTGAGTCAGCTAAAATGAAAGCAAAGCGTAAGTCTTTTAAAGCTAGACACGGAAAGAATATAAAAAAAGGAAAGATGTCTGCAGCATACTGGGCAGATAAAGTTAAATGGTAGATTATGACAGCAGCACAATTAAGAGAATTAGGATTTACTAAGATGGGTCACCATGAAGATGATGATTGGCCAGAAGGATATTATTATTTTAATATTGAGTTTGGTGATATGCTATTTCACTCTGGAGGTAATGATGAAGCTGAAGAAGATGGTGGATGGTATATTCAAGATCCGTCATATACAATTAAAATATGGCAATACTCGGAAGCTAAAATGTTAATAGACGTATTGAGACGTAATACGGTTTAAAAAAAAAGTACATAAACTTTTTTCATTTAAACTATTTTTAGTACATTTGTTTTTATAAACTTTTAAAAACGTAAAAATGTCAAATTCAAAAACCAATCCAAATCTTCAAGACGCAGATCCTAAAATGTCAAAAGAAGAAATGGCAGCACGTAGAGAAGAGATCACTGAATTCTACAAAGAAAACATACCTCATTTAGAAATTCAAGCAGACTATGAAGGCTTATTAGCAGCTATTGAAAAATCTAGAGCAGAGCGTATGCAAGCTCAGATGTTTATGGCACAGCAGTATGCTAGTCAAAAAGGTGAAGGTCAACCTGATCCTAACACTGAAGAAGGCAAAGCATTTCAAGAAGCAATGGTAAAAGCTATGCAAGGTGAAACAGATTAAGAAAGGTAGCAGGGGTTCTGATGTTAAAACACTACAGACAGCATTAGGGCTTACCATAGATGGGGTCTTCGGACCTTTAACAGAAAAAGCTGTAGAAAGATTCCAATTAGATAAAGAATTAATGGTCACTGGTGTTGTTGATTCTGACACATGGGTATTACTTCTAAACATGGAACATAATGTTCCTGATGGAATAACAGAAGATACTGATGTATCAACCCAATACTTTAAAACAGATTATGATCAGGTTATTCATAGGCATTATTTACCTAAAGGTGAATACTTAAAAGGACCTGTAAAAAATGATTACATATTCTTACATCATACAGCAGGTAATCCTAATCCATATAGATGTATTGATCATTGGGGTAGAGATAGCAGAGGGAGTATAGCTACTGAGTTTGTTTTAGGTGGTATTAATCATAGGAATGGGGATGATGAGTTTGATGGTGTAATGGTACAAGCATTTCCAGAAGGTTGTCAGGGGTGGCACTTAGGTAAGACTGGTTCTGGTTTTATGAACCGTCATTCAGTAGGTTTAGAAATATGTAATATGGGTTATCTAGATAAAAATTACTTAACTTATGTTGGATCTAAATGTATACCTGAACAAGTAACAGAACTTGAAGAACCATTTAAAGGTAAATTATATTGGCATTCATATTCAGATGCACAAATTAGAGAAACTGAAAAGTGGATCAAATATGTAGCTGAAAGAGATGAAATAGATGTTAGACTTGGATTACAGCAGTTTATTAAAAAGTATGGTCCAACAAAAGGTTTTGATTTTCAAGAGGATGCATTCTATGGTAAAATAAAAGGTTTATTAACACATACCAATGTACGTAAGGGTAAAATGGATTGCTATCCACACCCTGACTTTGTTGATATGATAATGAGTTTATAATTATGGCTATAGTAAATAAAGTAGATTTAAAACATCAAGTAGATATTAATGTTTCAATAAAGTATCAGATAGTTACATATTGTTTCTTTAATGATATACTAATAAGTAATTCTGACTTAAAGTTTTTAACTGAATTAGCTAAGGTTCAAGAAATAGAATTAACAAAGTTTTGTTTAGATGCAGTAGGTGGAGGTATATTTAAAAGTTCTCAGTCAGCTAGAAATGCAATAACAAAAGCTGAGAAAAAAAACTTATTGCTTAAGAAAGGACATAACAAAAAAACTATTTCTTTAAATCCAGATATTAATGTTCAACCTAATGGGCTAGTATTATTAGATTATAAAATATTAGGACGTGAACCCGAAGAATTATAGAGATTTTAAGAAAGGAATAGCTGATGAAGTTGGTGTTCATCCTTCAGTAGTAGATGATTTTGTTTCATTCTATTATGCAAAGGTGAGAAAGAAATTATCAACTCTAGCTTATCCTAGAATAAATATAGACGGATTAGGTACATTTTATCTAAGAAAAAATAAATTAGATGAAGCAATACTAAAAAATAAAAGTCTTTTAGGAAACATTGCTAAAAGAACTTATAATGGATTTGCTAAAAGTGAAGATATACAAAATAATATAGTTCAAATGGAAAGTGCAATGCTTCAATTAGAACAAGATATAATTAGAAAAAAGAAGTTTAAAAATGTCAAAGAATAAATGGTCAAAATATCTTGATGTATTTAAAAATGCTGATAAGATTGCTGAAGGAATTAAGAATAACGTTTTTAAAAAGGAACATATTGAAGCAGTTGCTACTGATAGATTTCAAAAATGTATTGCTTGTTCTTTGTTTGATGCAAAAGGTGATGATTGTTTGGCACCAGGCACACAGCCATGCTGTAGTGACTGTGGTTGTAGTTTAGCATTTAAGGTTAGGTCACTATCCTCAGAGTGCCCAAAGGGATACTGGGATGCCTATACAACAGAAGAAGAAGAAGAAATAATAACCAAAAAAATTGAAAATGAAAAAATTAACTAAAGAACAAATAGTAGGGGAATTGTTAGCTGAAGAACAAATAACTGCAGAAGAAGCAGTTACTTTATTAACTGAAAAGGCTACTACAATAATAAATACTTTTTCAGTTCCTGCGTTTTATTATACAACAACAACAACATAAAAATAAAACCATGGGACTAAAATTTGTAGAAGAAGGTCATGTGTATGAGAGTACAGATGATGAAAAAATAAACTGGCTAAGTGTAACTTCATTTATTGCTAAGTTTAAACCTAAGTTTGATAGAGATGGTCAAGCTAAGAAATCAGCTAAAAATAAAAAGTCCAAGTGGTATGGTATGACAACTAAAGAAATTCTGGCTGCATGGGATGGTGAGACAGCAAGAGCTATAAAGTTGGGTAACTTTTATCATGATCAAAGAGAAGCAGATATGATGGAACTAGATACTATAGGCCGTCATGGAGTAGAAGTGCCAATTATAAAACCAATCATTAATGATGAAGGTATTAAATTTGCACCTGTTCAAAAATTAAAAGATGGATTATATCCTGAACACTTAGTATACTTAAAATCAGTAGGTTTATGTGGACAAGCTGATGTTGTTGAAGTTGTAAATGGATATATTAACATTAATGATTACAAAACAAATAAAGAAATAAAAGAAAAAGGATTTACAAATTGGGAGGGCATTACTAATAAAATGTATAAGCCCGTTAATCATTTAGATGATTGTAATTTAAACCATTATAACCTTCAACTCAGTATTTATGCGTATATTATTAAAAAGCACAACCCTCAACTTAAAATTGGAAAACTAACAATTCAACATGTAAAGTTTAAACAAGTGGGTGAAGATACAAATGGCTATCCTATCAATGAACATGTAAATGGAGAACCAGTATTAGAGAAAATTAAAATCTATGAATTACCATATTTAAAAGATGAAGTTAATTCATTAATTATGTGGTTAAAAGAAAATAAAAAATAAAAGATTATGTCAAGAAAAATAGCATTATATGATAATAATTATATAGAGTTAACTCAATCATTTCCTACTACAATAACTACACCTGGAGATGAGAGTAATAATTATCAATCAACTCAACAAACTGATTATAATAAAACTAAACCATTTTTTATTAATAGAAATGATATAATTGCAGTAGCAGAATTATATACTGGGCCACCAGAAAATAAGTTTCCTGATAGGAGAATGGTTTATTTAAGGAATATAATAACACCTTTTATTGTAACTCAGTCTGCTGCTTATTTAAGAACACTAATGCTGACAATAAATGGAGATGATTTATATGAAGACGGATGTAATTGTTTATAAGATATGGTAATAAGATTATTTGACATACAAAACAGCAAGGTGGTATTAACAGAGCACTGTTATGCTTTACCATTTTTAAAAAAAATAATGGATACATATCCTGACACACACATGCAGGTATATCAATATTTATTTTACATGACTTACCCTAACCCAGATTTAAATCCTTTCTTTAATCTTCCAGAACATGAGAAAGAAGATATTATTATAGAAGAAATTGGTTTAGAAGAATCTCCAGAAGATGGTAAGATAAGATATGCAATAGATATGTGTAAACAAATGTATGAAACACCTACCTATAGGGCCTACGTGGGTATTAAAGCTATGTTAGATAGATTAGCAAGGTATATGGAGGTAACCCCTATTGAACATGGTAGAGATGGTAACATGAACTCTATGATAAATGCTGCAGCAAAATTTGAGCAAATCAGACAATCATATAAAGGTGCATTTACTGATATGCAACAAGAACAAGAAAGTTCAGTGCGTGGAGGTGCTGGATTATCTTATGATCAAATATAAATGAATAAAAAAATAGAATGGCATTTTTGTTATTGGGATGAACTAGAATTTAATAATAAATCAACAAATAAAAAGAATGAAAAATCAAGTAGTAGTACCAGTGGGGATGAAGTTACTCATAAAGGAAATAAAAGCAGAGTCTAAAACAGCTTCTGGAATTATATTACCTGAAATGGCCCGTAAACAAACATTTCAAGGTTTGGTTGTAGGACGTGGGGATGAAGTAACAGAAATTCAAATAGGGGATGTGGTACAATATGCAGATCATGCAATGCCTACACCAATGCAACATCATGGTGAAGAACATTTATTATTGCAAGTAGGAGATGTATATGCTATCATAAGATATGAGTAGAATCATACCAACATATGATAAAGGTTTATGGACAACAACTGAATTTAAATCAGATGTAGAGTTTAGAGAATACCTAGAATCCATATTTAAAGAGCCTGGAAAATATGAGTTTAATAAAATTGCACTTAAGTTTAATGAGCAAGCACAGATATTTAATAAAGAAGGTTTTTATTGTAATGCTCCGTTTAGGTCTAAAGATTTTATAGCATACTGGGAAGATCAAAAAAACAAATGTAGATCAGGTGTAATTTATAAAGATGGGGACAAACATTGGTACCTAACTAGAGATTATTATATGTGGCTCAACTTCCTTCCTATCTTTGATAAGGAAGAAAAACATTATGGGTTTGCTAAAGTAAGAGATGCTCAGTATCATATGGCTTTGTATGAAGTAATAGCTGAGTTAAATAATCAGCATGTAGCTATACTTAAAAAACGTCAGATTGCATCTTCTTATTTTCACATGGGTAAAATCATTAATCAATATTGGTTTGAGGAAGGATCCATATGTAAAATTGGTGCATCACTAAAAGATTATATTAATGATAAAGGATCATGGAAGTTTTTAGAGGAATATAAAACATTCCTTAATGAACATACTGCATGGTATAGACCTAGTAATCCAGAAAAGGTATTGTTATGGCAACAGCAAATTGAAGTCAAAATAAACAACAGAAAAACATCAAGAGGTCTTAAATCAAAGATACAAGGTGCTTCATTTGAAAAGAATGCTACCACAGGGGTAGGGGGTCCATGTACATATTTCTTTCATGAGGAAGCAGGAATTGCAAAAAACATGATGCAGACTTATGAGTACTTGCGTCCAGCTATGTCATCTGGTATGATGACTACAGGTCAATTTATTGCTGCTGGTTCAGTGGGTGATTTAGAACAATGTGGTCCGTTAAAGGATATGATTTTAAATCCAGGTGCTAATGATATTTATGCAGTACAGACGGATCTTATGGATGCTGATGGTACAATTGGTATGGCAGGGTTATTTATTCCAGAACAGTGGTCTATGCCCCCTTATATAGATGATTATGGCAACTCTCAAGTTAAAGAAGCCATAGAAGCTATAGATATAGAAAGAAATAGGTGGAGGAATGAATTAAGTGGAGAACAATTCCAGTTAAGAATATCTCAGAAACCTCTAAATATTGCTGAGGCATTTGCATATAGAAAAGAGTCAGTATTCCCACAAGGAATTTTAAGCAGACAACAAAAAAGAGTAGAGGAAAAAGAATACCCATATGAGCTTATAGTATTAGACAGAGATCAAACAGGTATAGTTGCAAAACGCACAAAAAAACTTCCCATATCTACATTTCCAGTAAATAAAAAGGAAGTTGATAAAACAGGATCTATTGTTGTTTGGGAAAGACCAGTAAAAAACCCAGCCTTTGGTACATACTATGGATCTATTGATCCTGTGTCAGAAGGTAAAACAACTACATCAGATTCTTTATGTAGTATTTATATTTATAAAAATGCAACAGAAGTAACAAGAACAACTACGTCAGGTGAAGTAGAACAGTTTATTGAAAAAGATAAAATTGTAGCAGCATGGTGTGGGCGTTTTGATGATATAAATAAAACTCATGAAAGATTAGAAATGATCATTGAGTGGTATAATGCATGGACAATTGTTGAAAATAATATATCATTATTTATTCAACATATGATTGCTAGAAAAAAACAAAGATACCTTGTACCAAAACAACAAATTCTTTTCTTAAAAGATCTAGGTTCTAATAGAACAGTATATCAAGAATATGGATGGAAGAACACAGGTACATTATTTAAAAGCCATTTAATATCCTACGCAATAGAATTTTTAAGAGAGGTAATTGATGAAGAGCTTGATGAAAATGGTAATGTAATGAAACAAACTTTAGGTATAGAAAGAATTCCAGATGGAATGTTACTTAAAGAGATGGCAGCATATTATCCTGGTTTAAACGTAGATAGACTTGTTACCTTTGGTGCATTAATTGCATTTGTAAAAATTCAACAATCAAATAGAGGTTATACAAAAAGACGTGAATCAGAAAGTAATTCTTTGGATAATTCAGAAAAATTGAGTAAATTAAAGTATAGTGGTCCTTTTAGAAATATAGGCCGTAATAAGACATTGGGAAGTTCTAAAGTTAGGAGATCCGGATTTAAGAATATTAAATAGACTAAACAGGTATGAGAGTATTAAACGCAATGCAAATGAAGAATGGGGCAAAAGCTGAAGGCGGGCCTACATTCTCTAGCTTAACCCAACCGGTTCAGTTCTTACCATATAAAGAAAAAACAGATGATTGGGCTGCATGGAATTTAGATTGGTTAGAGCTCCAGGGTATTGAGTTTTTGCGTGTTAATTCTAGAAGACTACTTAAAAATTATAAACTTGCTAAAGGTATTATTGATAAGACTGATTACATTGTTGAACCAGACAATGAATATAAAGATCTTATGGATACTCTTACAACAGAAAATGAGTCTGCATTAGAATTAAAGTTTTATCCAATTGTACCAAATGTTATAAATGTACTTACAGGAGAATTTGCTAAAAGATATTCTAAGGTTCAATTTAGAGCTGTAGATGATGCATCATACAATGAAATGCTTGAGCAAAAGAAAATTCAAATAGAAGAATCTTTATTAGCTGATGCTGAAGCAAACCTAGTACGTAGAATGATTGAGATGGGTGCAGATCCTGGTTCAAAAGAATCACAAGAGCAATTATCTCCAGAGGCATTAAAATCATTACCAGAAATAGAAGACTTTTTTAGTAAGTCTTATAGAAGCATGGTAGAAGAGTGGGCATCCCACCAACTTGCAGTAGATGAAGAAAGATTTAAAATGCAAGAACTTGAAGAGAGAGGATTTCAAGATATGCTTATTGCAGATAGAGAATTTTGGCATTTTAGAATGCTTGAAGATGACTATGATGTAGAGCTATGGAATCCAGTATTAACTTTCTATCAAAAATCTCCAGACCAAAGATATATAGCAGATTCAAACTATGCAGGTAAAGTAGATCTAATGACTGTCTCAGATGTAGTAGACAAATACGGATATCTAATGGATAGTAAACAACTTGAATCCTTACAAAAGATCTATCCAGCAAGATCAGCACAATATCAAGTTAGTGGTTACCAGAATGATGGGGCTTACTATGATGCAACAAGATCACATGAGTGGAATACTAATGCACCAGGATTAGCGTTTAGACAGTTTACATCTAACTATTGGAATAATCCAGCAGCAGGTGGAGATATACTTAGTGAGATATTAAATGAAAATGAAGATGTTTCAATGTGGGGTGAAGGTAACTTGATGAGAGTTGCAACTATATATTGGAAAACTCAAAGAAAAGTAGGTCATCTTACAAAAATAGAAGATGATGGAGAAGTTACGCAAGAGATTATAGATGAGACATTTAAGGTAACAAAAACGGCCATATATGATACTTCTATATTTAAACATAAAACAAAAGAAAACTTATTACAAGGTGAACACATAGACTGGATATGGATTAATGAAGTTTGGGGTGGTGTCAAGATTGGACCTAACTTACCAGCAATGTGGCAATCAACTATGGGTGATAACATTAATCCTATATACATAGGAATTAATAGAACTAAACCTGGTAGATTACCTTTTCAGTTTAAAGGAGATAACTCTTTATATGGTTGTAAACTACCTGTAGAAGGAAGAGTGTTTTCTGATAGAAATACAAGATCTACATCTTTAGTAGATTTGATGAAAGCATATCAAGTTGGATATAATATGGTTAATAACCAGATTGCTGACATTCTAATAGATGAATTAGGAACAGTAATAATGTTTGATCAAAATGCTTTACCACGTCACTCTATGGGTGAAGATTGGGGTAAGAACAATTATGCAAAAGCATATGTAGCAATGAAAGATTTTCAAATGCTACCTCTTGACACATCTATTACAAATACTGAGAATGCAACTAACTTCAATCACTATCAAACTCTAAACATGGAGCAGACAAGTAGATTGATGTCTAGAATTCAACTTGCAAATTATTTTAAACAACAATGTTTTGATGCTATAGGAATTAATCCACAACGTCTAGGTGGAGCTGTATCAGCTCAAACGGCTACAGGAGTGGTACAAGCTATGCAACAATCATATGCACAAACAGAAATGTACTTTGTACAACACTCTGATCACTTGATGCCACGTATACATCAAATGAGAACTGACTTAGCACAATATTATTATAGTACTAACCCAAGTGTTAGGCTACAATATATATCTACAGAAGCTGAGAAAGTTAACTTTACTATAAATGGTACTGATTTATTACTTAGAGATTTTAATGTATTTGCTACAACTAAAACTAACCATAGAGCCATTTTAGAAAACTTAAAACAAATGGCATTAACTAACAATACTTCAGGAGCAAGTATATATGAGTTAGGTAATATTGTTAAAGCAGACTCAATTGCAGAAGTATCTGACATACTCAAAGACTCTGAAATAAGACTTCAAAAACAAAGAGAGCAGGATATGCAGCAGCAACGTCAAATGCAAGAGCAACAACTTCAAGCTAAAGCTCAAGAAGAGCAACAAAAACTTCAAGTTGAAATGGCAGAAAATGACAAAGATAGAAAGAATGATGTTTTATTAGCAGAAATTAGATCTGCAGGATATGGATCTATGGTTGATATAAATAAAAATCAACAATCTGACTATCAAGATGCTATGAAAGATATAAAAGAGTCTACTCAATATAGAGAACAGATGAATTTTAAACGTCAGGAAAGTGCAGTTAAATCAGCTCAAGAAAATAGTAGACTTACTGTTGAAAGAGAAAAAATAGCAGCATCAAAACAAATTGCTGATACTAAACTTCAAATAGCAAGAGAGAATAAAAACAAGTATGATGTCAAAAATAGTAAGGACAAAAAGTAGCGTTAGCTATATACTGCAATAAACTTTCACTTTTAATAAAATTTTTTAAGTTTAACTGGACAATTATATAAGAAACATTTCTTATATTATATATGTAAGAAGTTATTAATATTAAAACCAACGAATATTATGAGTACAACAACAGAAACACAGCCTGTGAAAAGCAATGTAGCACAAAATGTAGAAATTAATTTAGATGAGATATTCAATGCTGCTCCAAGCGGTGCTGATATGTTACAAGATAATAAATCTAAACAAAAAAATATCTTCTCTGGACTAAATGAAAAAGCTGACTTTTCATTTGCTGATCCTGATAAAGATGATGCAACAGATGTACTAGCTAAATCAGAAGAAAAAGAAGAAACTTTTGAAGAAGAAGAAGAGAAAAAAGAAACTTCAGCAGAAAGTGTTGAAGATATTTTTGGAGAACTTGGACAAGAAGAAACTGAAGAAGATTTAGAAGAAAGGGAAAAAAGAGGTAGAAAATCTATAACAGGAATATCTGATGTATTTTATAAACTTATTAAAGATGATAAGATAGTTCCTTTTGATGATGATAAAGATTTAGAAGATTATTCTGCTAAGGATTGGGAAGAACTCATTCAAGCAAACTTAGAAGAAAAAGCTAATCAAGTTAGAAGAGAAACTCCAAAACAATTTTTTCAGAGTTTACCACAAGAATTGCAAATAGCTGCTAAGTATGTAGCTGATGGAGGTAAAGATTTGAAAGGTTTGTTTACCACACTTGGTCAAGTAGAAGAAACAAAAACTATTGATACTAAGTCTGTAAGTGGACAAGAAAGAGTGATCAAAGAATATTTAAGTGCTACTGGATATGGTACTGCTGAAGATATTCAAGAAGAAATAGAAATTTGGAAAGACTTAGGTAAGCTTGAAACACAAGCAAATAAGTTCAAACCAAAGCTAGATAAGATGCAAGAAAAAGTTGTTGCACAAAAACTTCAAGAGCAAGAGCTTAAAAAGAAGCAACAAGAAAATGCATCTCAAGCATACATGAAAAATGTATATGAGACATTAAAAGAAGGACAATTGGGAGATATCAAAGTAGATAGAAAAACTCAAGCCATGTTATATAATGGTTTAGTTCAACCTAATTATCCATCAGTTAGTGGACGTAATACTAATCTATTAGGTCACTTGCTAGAAAAATATCAATTTGTGGAACCAAACTATTCATTAATATCAGAAGCCCTGTGGTTGTTACAAGATCCAACAGGTTATAAAGCTAAGATAATGGATAAAGGTGCACAAAAGAGTGTTGAGCAAACGGTTAGAAAATTGAAAAGTGAACAATCAAATGTAGGAGGAGCATCATTAGGTGTTAATCAAGCTGAAAAAGAAGCTACTAAGAAAAGTTCACAAAGAAAGATTCAAAGACCAACCAACATATTTAAAAGAATTTAATTAGAAGTAAATTAAATATAAACAGTAAATTAATTATTAACAACAAAAACAATCAAAATTATGGCAACTCCAGTTTTAAATAATGGGATTTTCCTACGTGATACAAGCTACAAAGCTAGTTCTCATGTTGATTCTTATCACCTTACTCAAATGCTTGGTAACCCTGAGCCTATGGATATGGGACCAATTGATCTATGGGCTATGACCCAAAAGGTAGAAATGCCTTTGTATCAAATGGCTTCATTCGGTGGAAAGAATACAATCATGGTGGATAACGCTAGAGGTGAGTACAAGTGGCAAACTCCTATTGCACAAGATCTTCCCTACGTAGTAGCGGATATTGAACCAGGTAACGCAAACAAAGGTGTAGATGGTACAACATTTAAGATCAAAATTAACAAAAGAACTTTTGGACATGGTGACATTATTACTTATGATAAGTATAATGGACTTGAACTTTACATCACAGCTGATGATATTATCCCAGCAGGTGACGGTTTTGTTTACACTGTTCAATTAGTTAACAACAACAATGCGGCTATCTTGGATAACAAGTATTTAGCTAAAGGTACAAAGTTCTTCAGAAAAGGTTCTGCAAGAGGTGAGTACGGAGAAAGATTCTCTGACATTGAAACAGGTTCTGGTTTCCGTGAATTCTACAACTTTGTAGGAGGAGCAGAAGCACACGTACACTATTCAATTTCTTCAAGAGCAGATTTAATGATCAAAGGCGGATTAAATGCTGATGGTACTGTACCTGTTACTGAAATCTGGAGAAACTTCAACACAGATCCAAACAATCCATCAGTACCTAGTATTGAAGGGCTTGTAGCAAATATGGGTAAAGCAGGAGCTAGAGAAGCATTTGAGAATGGAACTCTTACAAGAACTTTCATTACAAATATGGAAGCAGCTCACTTATCTAAAATTGCAACGGATATTGAAACTTACCTAATGTGGGGTAAAGGTGGTAGAATTAAACAAGACGGACCAGATGATATTAGATTATCTGTAGGTTTATGGTCACAGTTAGATAACTCTTTCAAGAGAGTATATAACAAGTCATCATTTACTCTTGACATGTTTAAATCTGAACTTTACAACTTCTACCAAGGTAAAGTTGAGTTTAAAGGGCCAGACCCACAAAGATCACTTGTTGTACAAACAGGTATTGGAGGTATGCAATTAATCAACAAAGCAATTGCTGATGAAGTGTATGGTTCAGGTCTAGTTCAAAATGCATCTGATATAGGAGCGGTTAAAGGTTCTGGTATGGATTTAGATTATGGTTTTGCTTACACAAGCTTTACTATTCCATTCTTAGCTAACGTTAAGTTTGTATTGAATCCAGCATTTGATAACTTAAACACAAATGACATTGAGAATCCATTGATTGATGGTAGACCTCTAAGTTCATTTAGCTTTATTATCTTTGATGTAACTGATGAAGGAAATGACAACATTCACTTGTTGAAACTTTCTTGGGATAATCAACTTAAGTGGTTCTACCAAAATGGTACTATGGACTACATGGGAAGAACTCAAGGGTTTGCATCTACTGGTCAGTTTAATGGATATAGAGTTTATATGACTCAGACTATGCCAGCTATTTGGGTTAAGGATCCAACCAAAGTTCTTAAAATTGTAATGAGAAACCCTGTAACAGGAGGATCATTCTAGGAACTATAATTAAAGGGGAGGGGCTAATACCTCCTCCCTTTTTATTTTTAACTAATAAATATAACAATCATGGCAGCACCAAAACAAATAACTAAGTTGAAGCAACAATTTGAGAGCCCAGCTTATGACGGTGTATCAAGAGCAGAAACAGGAAACGCAAGATTACTACATGTAAATGAAGTAATATCTTGGATACGTGATGTGGCTGTTTCTTCTTCGTATTTAGATAATGCAGCAGCAATTGCAGCAGGACTAAAGACAGGAGATATATATCATACAGCAGGCTTACTTAAAGTTGTTATACCAGTAGTTGAAGCAGAATAGTCAAATACTTTAGCAAGGGTTAAACCTTGCTTTAGAAATATTAGTAATAATAGAAGCGTATGCTACGGTATACAATTTGACTAGAGTAATAATTATTAATTTTTAAAAACCAAAAAATGGAAGATTACACAATTGTTGAAAAGTATCAACATACAAAAAAGACTAGCACTATTGCTATAAGACCGTATTTCAATCCTAATAAGGAAAATATGGGTTTAGAAACTTATGGTCTATCCCTACATGATGGGGTATTTCATGAGGAGTCACTTGCATGTTTAGAAATGAACGGAGTGAAGAGGTACATTACTGGATTGAATGAATTTGATCCAAAAGTAAAAATGTTACCTCCCAAAGAAAAAAAGGCTAAAATTGCAGAAATTAGAAAAGTAGTTTCTGAGCTTGAAGCTGAGTTGGCTGCAAATGTAGTTGATCCAGATGATAAAGATTTTTGGAATAAGTTAACTGTTATGAAACCAGATAACTCTAAATTTTGGGATAAAATTAGTTTAAGATGTGGTAATGATCCAGTGTTTTTAGATGGTGAAGTAGATCCATATGATAGAATTAAACTTCATGCAATTAGAGCAGGTGGATTTTCTATTGTTGCAGGATCATTAAAAGAAGCTAAGAAATCACAAAATAATCCTAAGTTTTATTTAGATACTGTTGAAGAAACTCTTACAACAAGAACTGAATTAACTAAATTAAAGAATAAAGCTTTGTCTGCTTTACAAAGTTTGTATGATACTAATCCTACAAAATTAATGTATGTAGCTAAAGTAGCAGATGTAGACAGTGTACAGTATACAAAGAATACACCTAATGATGTTATGTATGAAAACATGGATGCATATATTAATGGTAATGGTGGAGAGTCAAACAAACAAAGAGCTGCACAACAGTTTTTAGATGTTTCTCAACTTGATATGGAAGAATTAAAAATTAGAGCATTAATTAAAGATGGTTTATATTATAGGTTTATTACAACAAAAGCTGGAGGATGGATTGAACCAATTGATAGTGGTATCAGAATGGGTAAAAGACCATCTGAAGTTCTTGAGTTTTTACAGAAGCCGGATAATGAAGATGAACTTCTTTCTTTAATGGATAAGATAGAACCATATTGGAATTCATAAACATATAACTAATGGAAAATAGTACACTCTTAATTAAATTAAAACAAAGGCTTAATAAGCTAGACAGCAATGACTATGATAATATAGAGTGTTGGCAATTTGTTGAGGCTTTTAATAAAGCACAAATAGAGTGGTGTAGAAGAAATCTACATGGTGGAAACATGTATAAGGAAGGTGATGAATTATCTAAAAAAAGAATAGATGATTTACAACCATTACTTAGAGAGTTAAGCCTTACTGGTGCTGAGACAGATGATTACTTTCAGTCAAATAATTTTCCAGTAGATACATATCTTGAATTTAAACGTGTTACTACACAAGCAAAAGATGATTGTTGTACACCAAGGTCAATGACTGTATATTTAGCTGAAGAAGCAAATGTATCATTGTTATTAAGGGATCCATTAAAAAATCCAGATTTTGATTGGGGTGAAACATTTTGTACTATGCTAGGAAATACAATAAGAATATATAGGACTAGCAATTTTAATATTGTTAATCCTATATTGACTTATTATGAAAAACCTGTACTAATACAAGTAGAAGGTTGTGTTGATCCTTATACAGGATTAACAAGTACCACAAATGTAAATTGTCAATTTAAAGATGACTTAGTAGAAGTTATGTTAGATGACACTGCAGCATTAATTGCTGGTGATATAGAAAATATGTATCAAGCACAAAGAGGTGTTCAAGCAGCAGAAAGAAATAATTAATATATGATTTCTAATAAAAATTGATTATATTATTATAGTAACACATAAGTTACGAGCAGAGTAAACTGTTAAAATCTTTATTTATAACCAGTAAGGTAATGGTCCTTACACAAAATTAATAATTATGGCTTATTTTAATCATGCGTTTAACAAGACGTTTATTGCAGACAGCACGCTGGCAACAGCAGGTACTGCAACAAGCGCTCTTACCGCTGGTCAAGTAGCTTTAGTAGATGATTCCACTTGGGCATCAGTAGCATTACCAGGAGCACCTGTTGCAGGAGCACTTGGCTACATTGTACAAGGTTCATTCTATTCTAAAGATACTATTGGAAACAATCCTGGACACGGTGGGTACAAAGAATCTGTAAAATCTAAAGGGATCAACCCAAGATATATTACAAGATTATGGCAAGCAAATTGCCTTACTGCATCTCAAGCAACAGCTAGTCTTTCATTAGCAGCTGATTGTGCACCATGTGGTAAAACTCAATTTATGAGAATTGATGTAAAGGGTTCACCTGCACTAAGATTCTTAAATCACAATGCTTATGCAATTGCTGATTCAGCAAACATTTGCTGCATTGATGGACAAGAGTATATTGATCCAGTATTAGTACTAGCTACTATGGCTCAAATGGCTTTAGCTGATCCATTAATCAAGCCTTTTGTTGCTGAAGCATCAGGAGGTGGTATTGTTGCTACTGTAGCAGGTGTTGCTACAACTTACACTATTGCTCAGGCTTTAAACGGAACTTACACACCTTCAACTGATCCAGTTGCTGACCAAGTAAGTGCTGCTGTCAACTTTGTTGGAGCCTATGTTGATACTGTATTTGGTAACTGTTCTTTTGACACAAGAGATCATTTTAATGCTGAACCAGTTGAAATCATTGTTTCTGAATTGGATGAAACAGGTGAAGTATGTAATGACTGTGGTGTTGCTTCAAGAACTCCAGGTTCAATGCAACAAACTCAAGGTGAAGAAGTAGTTAGAGATTTAATCATGTCAGAAAGATACCGTCAGTCTCCTTATAACCAAGGAAATGCTGATAGTGCTAGATTGAGAGAGATTGAAATGTCTGATGAGCTCTTATCTGCTGTAGACCGTACTGCAACATACAAAGCATATTACATCCAACATTCTGTACCAAGATTCAACAATCCTTCTGGAGTGTTTGATAATGATCAGTATGTATATAAGATCTATGTAAAATGTTCTGATGCTGCTGCACAGTTAGAAGTTGAAAAACTAATGGATGCTTTATCTGCGTGGGCAACTGCAAAAGGTAATGATGTTCCTGTTGAAGAGAATGCTTACTGGTAAACTCTAAGACTTTATAGTTGAAATAATTGAGCAGGGGAGAAATCTCCTGCTCTTTTTATTTTATATTGTCTGTTATTTTTTGTATATTATCTATATAGTGTAATAAAGTACTAAAAAATGGCAAGCAAACATATATTAAGTTTAGAAATACCCGCAGTATCTAACTGTGATTTACTATGTATTAAAGATACAAGTCAATATAGTTCAGAGCTTGCTGTGGATTGTGAAGAGTTATTAATTACTCTCCCAGGCTTTAGTGTTCCTGTTCTTATAAAGGTTGATAAAGATTTTGATATGTGTCTTACGGCATGTACAATGGCTTTGCAAACTACCGGTTGTGGAACTACACAAGAAAAGATCCCTGATGGTGTTTATATTATTAAGTATAGTGTATCACCTAACTCTAAAGTTTATGTAGAATATAATCATTTAAGAGTAACTAGATTACTAACTACTTATTATGAAGTATTATGTGATTTAGAAGTTCAAGCTTGTCAGCCAGATTCAGAAAAACAATCACTATTGGCTGAAATGAGTTATATAAGAACTGTTATTGATGCTGCTGTTGCCAATGTAGAATATTGTCAATCTGCTGCACATGGTATGCAACTTTATAACTATGCTAAAAGTAGACTAAATAAAATATCTTGTCCATCAGGAGACTGTGGATCTAGTTCAAAATATTTAATGTAAAACCAAAAAGAAATGGCAAATTGTGCTCACTGTAATAAACAATTTACTTGTGGATGTCAAAAAGCTTCATTAGGTAATGGAGTTATTGTATGTAAACAATGTAAAACAAAAGCTGAAGCAGATGTATCTACCTCAAGTAATTTGAATAGAGAATTGGCTAGGCAACAGATACAAGATTTAAGAAATAAATAATATGGCTAAAGCAATAAGATCTTATTCTAATGCTGAAAAAGTAAAAGAACTTGCACTACTAAAACGAATAAATGTAGAACAAACATTTGCAAAACAAGTATATGCAAATTTTCAATCTATTAGATTTGGCATTGAAGCATGCTGTTACACAGATATGGAATTAGCAGTTATTAGAAAAGATTTATGTGATTGGCAAAATGCATCTAGTAATAAAGTAGTAGCGGCAACAGAAACAGCCGGGGTATTTGTAGAACCTTTAGCAAAGATTAACTTAAAAGCAAGTGTAAGTTGTGCTGAGACACCAAGTAGTGTTTGTACAATACTTGACCTAGAAGGAGTATTAGCAGATCAAGGTACATATACAGAATGTTTTGAAGTAGCGTCATCTATTTGGACAGTTACACATAACTTAGGAGAGTATCCTTCTGTAACAGTAATAGATAGTGCAAAAACAGTAGTAGTAGGTAATGTAGAATATATAAGTTCACAACAATTAAAAATAACATTTGCTGCATCTTTTTCAGGATGTGTCTTTTTAAATTAAATTAATAACAACTAAATAAATAAAATAATGGCAGTACAATTTCTAACGGGTCTGAATGTCTCAGGTAATATTAACCTGAACAGTAACCAGCTTCAGAATGTAATAATTCAACCTCTTGGGGCCGACCCAACAGGAGTAGCTGGTAAAATATATTATAATTCAACATCAAATAAGTTAAAGTTATATGATGGTAGTGCATGGGTTGCATTATCTACTTCAGTGGATACAAACACAACTTATGATTTATCAGGTGTTGGTTCTACAAATGGAACAGCGGGTGTAAGACTTGCAGGTTCAGATGGAACTAATGATGATGTATTGGTAGTTGGTGCTGGTACAGTAGCAGTAACAAGAAGTGGTAATACACTTACAGTTACAGGGACAGACTCTGCAGCTGGTACAGTTACAGATGTAAAAGGAGGTACAGGAATTAGTATCACAGGTACATCAACTGTAACACCTACTGTAAATATTGATTATGCAGGAACAGACAATGCTATTTTAGCTGCAACTGCTGCAACACCAGTAGCAGCTGATACAGTATGGTTTTCTGATGCAACAGATAATGGAATTAAAAAAGCACTTATTAGTGATATGCCAGGATTTGGTAAAGATGGTACAGTTACTTCTGTAGCAACTAGTAATGGTTTAACAGGTGGAACAATTACTGGTTCTGGTACATTAGAAGTAGACTATGTAGGAGTAGCCAATGTTGTTCTTTCAGCACCAGTCACTGGAATACCATTATCAGATGCAGATAGCTTTATTGTAAATAATGCTAAAGCAGGAAATGCAATTGGAGCTCCTCTAGCAGATTTAAAAACATATATTAATGCAGGTGCAGGTTCTGTAACAAGTATTGATGTAAGTGGTGGAACAACTGGATTAACTACTTCAGGTGGGCCAGTTACTTCATCAGGAACAATAACATTAGCTGGTACATTATCTGCAGGAAACGGTGGTACTGGACAATCAAGTTACACAAAAGGAGATATTCTATATGCATCAGGAACAGGTGCTCTAAGTAAATTAGGAATAGGTTCAGCAGGACAAGTATTAAAAGTAGCATCAGGTATTCCATCATGGGCAACAGATGCTAATGCAGGTGGAACAGTAACAAGTATAGGTATTACTGAAACAGGTAGTGCTCTTACAATTACAAATACACCTATTACTACATCAGGAGATATTAATATTGCAGGTGCTGGTAATAACACACAAGTAATCTTAGGTGATTTAACTCTAGGATCTTATACACAAGGTACAGTAACAAGTGTTGCTACAGGTGCAGGTCTTAAAGGTGGAACAATTACAGCCACAGGTACAGTTGAAGTTGATTATGGTACAAGCGGTCTTATACAAGATGCTCCATTAATGGCACAAGTACCACTGCCTGATGACTTAATATTAATACAAGATGTAGCAAGTGGTACAGGTGTAACAGCTAAACAACCACTTGGTAAGGTTTCATTATCTGTATTTGATGCACCTTCTGCTGATTTAAGTGTTGGAAACTTCAAACTTACATCTCTAGCAAATGGTACAGCATCAAAGGATGGAGTTAACTTAGGACAAGTACAAGCAATTGTAGCCGGAGTTGGTGTATTCCAAGGTGGATATGATGCATCTGCAAACTCACCAGCAATAGCAGGAGCAAGTAATGTTGCTCTTACAACGGGTGATTTCTTTGTTGTTACTAAAGATGGTACTATAGCATTTAATGGAAGCTCAGTAGCCGTAGAGGTTGGAGATACAATTTATGCTAATCAAGCAATTGCAGCAGGTTCTAATCCTCCAGCTTCAGATTATGCTATAGTAATACAAGATCAAAACATTGCGGGTGTAGGTGCTACAGATGGAGCAACCGAAAAAGGTGTTGCTGGATTTAGTAGTGCAACTTTTGCTGGTACAGCAACTGGATTCATTACTGTTAAAGCAGGTGGAATTAGTGATGCTCAACTAGCAAGTACATTCAATAAGATTATTGGTACTGACACAGACTTGGATACAGACGGAGTTGATGTAGTTGATCAGATTAATGTTACTGATGGTGTTATTCAATCAATGAGTAAAAGAACACTACCTAATGCTGCAACAGGATCAGTTGGTGTTACAGAGATTGCAACACAAACTGAAGTAGATGCAGGAACAGATACATTTAGATATGTAACACCAGCAACATTAGCAAGTGCTCAATCTAAAAGATCATACACAGGTACTTATCCAGCAACTAATACAAACACTTTTTCAATTACAACAGGTGTTCATGGGTTAGCTAACGGACCTTGGATTATTCAAACTTATGATAGTAAAGGTATACAGGTATTTATGGATGTGCTTGCGGATCCTGCTACAGGAACTGTAACATTTACTGCAAATAGTAATATAGGTGTAAATAATATTACAGTAGTAATGCAAATTGTAGGATAATAAATAGTAGAATTTAAAGGGGAAGCATTTAAATCTAGTATTTAGTGTTTCCCCTTTTTTTTAAAATATGTATATTGCAAACAAAGAATAAAACGTCATGGCTATAAGTTTTTTATCTTCAATAAATATAGATGGATCATGTACTGTTACTAGTATAGGGAATGATGATAGTACGTATACTGGTATATTAGTATGGGATGGTTCAGCATTGAAGTATAGAACTAAAGCACAACTTTTATCAGACATTGGAGCAGGATCTGGAACTGGTACTGTTACATCAGTTACTGTTACAGGTTCTAATGGTTTATCTGGTACGGGCACAGTCACCTCTTCAGGAACAATTACCTTATCAAACTCTGATAAAGGTTCTTCTCAAGCAATTTATAAAAATGTAGTAGCTGATTCCGGTGGAACAGCAACTGCTAATAGTAATAATGATTCTATTACTATAGCAGGTGGTACTAATGTTAGCACAGTTAGAAGTGGTGATACTATTACAATTAATGCTACAGATACAGATACAAATAATTATGTTAGTTCCGTAAGTTTTAATACTACAAATGGAATATTAACATTAAACCGTTCAGGTCTTACTGCATTAACAGTTGATCTTGACGGAAGATACGTTACAAGTTCAGGTGTTACTTCTATAGCTACAACAAATGGTATTACAGGTGGAACTATAACAGGTACAGGTACTATTCAATTAGACAGTACAGTTATAAGAACCACAGGAGCACAATCAATAGGTGGTGTTAAAACATTTACAGATAATACAACATTTAATGGTTATATTACAGGTGGTGGACAACAACTTGTACTAAATGCAGGTGAGTCATATACTGTAGCAACAGGACAAACAAATGAATTTCTTTATTTAAATGCTGAATCAGGACTGGAAATTAACTCTTCTCCTGATAATTGGAGTAGTGGATGGGCAGGTAGAAAAACAACAACAATAAATGACACAAATGGTAATTCTACTTTTGCCAATGATATAACAGTATCAGGTGGTGATATTACTCTTGGTGGTACAGGACGTATACAAGGTGTAGATACAGTTTCATCTGGTACAGATGCAACAAGTAAGACATATGTAGATAATGCTATATCTAATCATAGACCTTCTGATCCAGGAGCACCTACTAACATTAGTGCAACTATTGTAGGTGAAACTATAGAGATTTTATTTGGTAAATCATCAACAAATAATATAGATTACTATCAAGTTTGGTCATCAGATGATGGTGGTGATTTTGGAATTATTGGACAAATACCTCCAGATGATTTTGCATCAACTATGACAATTGTAGATACTACCTTTAATACAGGTGGTACAATGACATATAGAATATATGCAGTTAAAGAAGGAATATATTCTAGTCCAGGTACGGTATCTAAAACATACACTGTTGGTGCATTAAGTGTTAGTAATATGACTGTTATTAATTTAAACACAGCATATTATATACAGTATGAAAAACCAGAAACAAGGTTTATAGATCACATTGAAATATATATGGATTCACAAACTACATTAGCTGCATTAAGTAGATCAAATGCTTCTATTATATATAGTGGGGACAATGCATCATATATGTATAATGTAGCAACTAGTAGAAATTTCCATCAGTTTTGGGTAGAAGTAATAACATCATAATTATGGCAGGAACAGAACCAGGAACAGATAGAGAGTATTGGCTAAATTGTTTAGCTGAATATGAATTAGCTTTACAAGAAGAATTTTTAATGCAACCTGGATATGGGTTTGATGACAATATGATTCAATTATTAAAATTTGAAATAAACGAATGTATAAAACAGTTAGCTTAGAAAGAGCAGACATAAAATCCATAGTAGGATGTGCAGCAAATGACTATGCAGGTCAAGTTGCTATTGTACCCGTGACTAAAAGAGGCATGAGTAATACCACTGTGTCTAGTGGTAGTGGTGATTATGATGGTGGAGATGCGGTAATAGGATTTGGTAATGGATATGAAATAGACGGTGATTTACTTTTTACCGTAGGCTGGGGTGATGGCTTTGCTGTAAGGAGATTGAATGATGATGGTACAATGACTAGGTTGTTTTACGATGCAAACTTCTTATGGAGAGACACAACAAGTACATATAATCATTTACAATCTGTAGCTATAGACAAGACCAATAAGTTAGGCGTGGCCATGACGTATAATGTTGAAGGCTATACTACTTTTGATTATAGTGGTTGTGTAAATGGAGGATCAACTTTTATAAAAGATCCAAGACCTACACATAGTAATCCTGATGTATTCATAGGTTCACAAGATTTGGCCGGTGGATATGTTGATAGAGTGGGTGGTGGGTACTTTAGTGGTTTATGTGCAGCTGGAGAATGGATATATGCAACTGATCATGACGCACACCATTACAAAAAAGTAATGCGTAGAAACTTAAAAACAGGTGTTGAGGAAAGACTAGCTACAAATGATACAAATGTAATGTATCCTGGTTCAGCTCCAGAAGATAGAAGTGGATATAGAGGAAAGTGCTTTTATGATGAGGTAAATGATAGAGTATTAGATTCTAGATTTTATAATGCAAACTTTATACTAGTAGTAGATGCTTCAACAGCTAATCCTAAAACGGTCTGGTGTGATATGGGTGATGCTGGTCAAGGAGATGATGGGTATGAACATGGTTGGTTTATACCAGATCCTGTAAATGCACCTAATGTGTTTTGGACAGGATGTAATTCTAGATTTACTTTAATGGATATTACTCCATGTTTTTCAGGGAATACTGCTACAATACTAGATATAAGGTATGTTGAAGCTCAAACTCCTGGTAATAACTTTGCTGTAGAATTTAAGGCAGGTACAAAATACCAATCTGCTATAGGTGGACAACCTACTGATAAAATGCCTGGGTATCCTAATTTTATGCCAACTGCATCAGATAGAGGAAAAGCTATGAACCCTGGATGGGTTGATTTTGATAATGATAGAATAGTATGTCTTTATAGATATAATGATACTACTGAAGATCAAACTTCTTTAGGTAGAGGTAGATCATATAGATCTGACTATGGGAATAATGTAGTAAGAATGTATTCATCTAACGGTACGCCTTGGTGGATTCAAACTGGATATGGAGCAGACGGTCATGGTTTTAGAATATGGAGTGACACATATAGAAACGAACTAATTGAAAACTGGTCAATAGAATATGGAGAGTATTCATTAGACAATTCAGCTAGTGTTGATTTTGTTTTTTGGAATAGAACAAATTACTTTATACCAAGTGGATGTAGTTTAAGTTATTTTGTTTCTAATGATAATGGGACTACCTGGGAAACATATAAAGGAACTGAAACAGGAGAACATAACTTTACTTCAGTTGGAAATACATTACGTATAAAAATAACTGCTTCTGGTGATGTTTCAAAAAATGCATATAAAATGGGTGAGACAAGAGATATTATTTTATTTGGTACTAAGTATGCAGCAGAAATGGATCCAGCTATAAAAATAAAAATGACTAGATTTAAAATAAAAGGTAAAAAGAAATAACATGGCAACAATACCAGGATCACAAAGGCTTTTAAACCTAGATGGAAATAACTTTACTACTTCAGTAACACTTGGAGCTGGTGGTACATTATTGGATTCAGATGGGGATGCAGGAATTAAAGGACAAATACTTTCTTCAACAGGAGGTGCAACAAATTGGATTGATGTACCCACGGATGCAAATAATTATGTATCTGGTATTAGCTTTGATACAGCAACTGGTATATTAACATTACAACGTTCTGGTTTATCAGATCTTACACAAGACTTAGATGGTAGATATTTAACATCTGCATCAAACTTTTATCTTAATGGTATAACTAAATCAGGTAACACACTTACGTTTAGCGTTAGTGGTACTACAAATCAAACATATACATTTGGATCTAATGCGTTTAATAGCTCTACTATTTATGCTGAGCCAGGTATATTTAGTGGTGGTGGTACACCAACTTTAGCTTCGGGTGTAACTGGAGCAGAAGTAAGATCTCTTATAGGTGCGGGAACAGGAAATGGTAGTTCTAACTTAGTTATTGGTACAACATCAACAACTGCAATGGCAGGTGATACTACAACTATCACTGCTCAACAAGCTACAGATATTGTAAATAACAATAAGAAAATAACAGATAGTGGAACACCAGCAGTTTTATCTGATGGAACTACTCCATCATTAAACTCAGGAATATCAGCTGCAGAAATGAGAAGTCTCATTGGGGCAGGTACAGGATCATCTGATTTAGTATTAGGAACTACATCAACAACAGCAAAGAGAGGTGATACTACAACTATAACTTCTACTCAAGCATCAAACATTCTTACTAATAATGCTAAAGTAAGTGATACAGGTACACCTGCAGTCTTATCAGATGGGACTACTCCTTCACTAAATTCTGGAATATCAGCTAGTGAAATGAGAAGTCTTATAGGAGCTGGTACATCTAGTCTTACAATAGGCACAACCTCATCAACTGCAAAAGCAGGTAACATAACAACAATAACAGGTGCTCAAGCAACTGCTATTACAAACAACTCTGCTAAAGTATCTGATACAGGCATACCAGCAATTCTATCTAATGGAGCAACACCTACGTTAAACTCAGGTATATCTGCTGCTGAAGTAAGAACCCTTATTGGGGCAGGTACTTCAAGTAGTGCAGGAGTTACAAGTGTAAGCGGTACTGCAAATAGAATTTCTGTTACGGCAGGTGCGACACCAACAGTAAACGCAATTACAGGAGCGGTAAATTCCTCTTCTGCTAGTTTAGCTACAGGTGCTCAAATACAAACTGCAATTGATTCTGCGGTAACAGGTGTATTGAAATATATAGGAACCTGGGATGCAGCTACTAACGTACCTACGTTGGTTAGTGCTAAAGGAACTCCAGGTGAATACTATATTGTTTCTACTGCAGGTTCTACAAACTTAGATGGTATTACTGATTGGGCAGTAGGTGATTGGGCAGTATTCTCTGACCTAGCTACAGATGCTTGGCAGAAAATAGATAACACTCAAGTAGGAAACGTAACAGGTAGTGGTTCATCAGGAAGAGTAGCATATTGGAATGGATCAACTAATCTAACAAGTGATGCAGGATTAACATTTAATGGCAGTACAAATGCTTTAACTGTTGGTGGTGCAGT
>Ga0307376_10001363_pt1 | contig 26594 bp, 16 predicted proteins | sample TR2MG_FD_202536 | JGI IMG/M metagenome (GOLD analysis project Ga0307376, IMG submission 202536) | Soil microbial communities from Risofladan, Vaasa, Finland - TR-2 | ecosystem: Environmental > Terrestrial > Soil > Coastal area > Acid sulfate soil | place: Finland: Risofladan, Vaasa | collected...
CCGCCGTAGACCCGCCGCGCTCCGCGGCCGGCCCCTCCGCAGCCGCCGCGACGCTGCCGGATGTCGCGGGTCCGCCTGCCTCCGCCGGAGCCGTATCGGCGTCCGCCCGGCTCACGAAATTCCAGCCCAGCTCGGGGAGGGGCAGGTCGACCGCGAAGCGCCGCACCCTCGCCGGCACGAGGCCGAGTCCCGCCACGCCGGGGCTTTCCTCGCTCGACTCGCAGAAGAGCTGCATGCCCAGGCAGATGCCCAGGGTTGGCGCTCCCGAGGCGACACGGTCCTTGAAGGCGCGGTCGAGCCCCAGGGCTGCGAGCCGCTCCATGGCGGGGCCGAAGGCGCCGACGCCGGGGAGGATGGCGAAGGGCGCCGAGCGGATCTCGTCGGGCGAGGTCGCGAGAAAGGCCTCGGCGCCTGAGCGCGCGAGAGCGGAGAGCACCGAGGCTATGTTCGCGACGCCGGTGGCGGCGACGGCGACGCGGGGCTTCGGCCCTCTATCCTCCTCTGGCATGGCCTTCATCTTCGCCGCTCCCCTTCGGCCCGTCCACCGGCCGTCCGGTCCCGAACACCGCCCGGGCTCTCGCCGAAGCGCTCGCGCAGCGCCGCGAACTCGGCCGGCTCCACCTCTTCGAGCGATACCGCACCCTTCGTGCTGCTCGCCTCCGAAGACGCGGCCTCGGAGGAGCCTGCCGCCCCGTCCCGCGCCTCGGCGCCCGCCGGCTGCGCGCAGGCCGCCTTGAGCGCCAGAGCAGCCGCCTTGAAGGCGGCCTCGGCGCGGTGGTGGGCATTCGTGCCCCGCTCGACGTCGACGTGGAGCGTCAGGCGCGCGGAATAGGCGAAGCTCGACAGGAAGTGCTCGGCGTTCTCGCCCCGCATCTCGCCGAGGCTCGAAGAGCCGAGGCCCAGACCGATCGCGGCGTAGGGCCTGCCGGAGAGGTCGAGCACGGCCCGCGCCAGGGCCTCGTCGAGGACGGCGAAGGCCGAGCCGAAGCGGGCGCTCGGGCCGCCGGCCGCCAGGGCGCGCGCGAAGGCTTCGCCGAGGAGGATGGCGCAGTCCTCGACGCTGTGGTGGTCGTCGATCCAGGTGTCTCCCCGGCAGAGGAGCTCCAGCCCCCAGCCGGCGTGGAAGGCCAGGCTCGACAGGAGGTGGTCGAGAAAGCCGATGCCGGTGTCCACCTTCACGAGCTCGGCCCGGTCGAGTCCGCTTTCGCCCCCGTCGAGGTCGATGAGGACGAGGACTTCGGTCTCGCGGGTGGTCCTGCGCAGCACCGAGCGGCGCTGCGAGCGGCCTCTGTCGTCTTTCGCGCTCATAGGAACTCCTTGACGCTCTTCAGGGCGTCGGCGAGCCGGGCGAACTCCCCCGGATCGCCCGGACAGGTTATGCGAACTAGCCCGTTCCGCTCCGGCCGGGTCGGCCAGCTGCGGATCAGGATCCCCTTCTTCGCCAGGGCCGCCGCCAGGCCGACGCTGTCCCTCACCCAGGCGCCCACGAAGTTGGCCTCGCTCGGCCAGGTCCTCGCGCCGAGCGCGCCGAGGAGGCCCCGCAGCGAATTCCTTTCCTCGCGGACTCTCGCCACGCGCTCCTTGAGCGAACGGTCGCCCCTCAGGGCGGCCAGGGCCGCGGCGAGGCTCGTGCTCGCGGCGGGGTAGGGCGGTCCGGCCTTCTTGATGCGCGGCACCATGTCGCTCGAGGTGACGGCCCAGCCCACGCGGAGACCGGCCAGGCCGTAGGCCTTGGAAAAGCTGCCCAGCACGGTGCAGCCTTCCAGCTCGAGCGCCCGTCGGTACACCGCCTGATCGCTGGCGAAGTGCGAGTAGGTCGCGTCGAACAGTATGGGCGCTCCGGCCGAGGCGACGGTGAGGAGCTCCTCGACGCCGAGCACCCCGCCGCCCGGATTGTCGGGCGAGGCGAAGGCCACGAAGGCGGGCTTGAGCTCGCGCACCGCCCGGGCCAGGTCGGCGGCGGGGAAGGGCGCCTCGGGAGCGCGGGGCACCGCGACGTAGCTGCCCCCCGCGCGCCGCGCCGAGTCGGCGTAGGACTCGAAGGCCGGATCGGTGCCGAGCACCGTGTCTCCGGGGCCGACGAGGATCCGCGAGTAGCGCTCGATGATGTCGTCGCCGCCCGCCGAGACCACGACCCGCGAGGGCTCCACCCCGTGGTACTCGGCCAGGGCGGCTTCGAGGGGCCGCGGATCGGGATAGCGGCGCGCGGCCTCGATGTCGAGGAACTCCGCGTAGGCGGCGGGGGCGGGATCGGGCCTCCCCTCGTTCGCGTCGAGCTTCAGTGTGTCGGCCATGGCGCGCGCCTCAGGGGACGAGCTGGGCGAGCGCCGTCACGACGATGTCCTCGCCGCCCAGGCGCTTGATCTCGGGGATGAGCACGGGCAGATCGGCGCGCGGCGCTGCGACCTTGACCGCGAAGGCCTTCCCGCCCTGGAGCGTCGACACCGTCGGCGCGCGCAGGCAGGGCAGGTAGGCGGTGAGGCGTTCCAGGTTGTCGGCGCTCACATTGATCTCGAGCATCACCCGGCGCCTCGCCTCGAGCACGGCGGTCAGGAGGAGCACCACGGTGTCTATGGCTTCGCGCTGGGCCGGATCGGCCGCGGCCTCGCGCGAGGCGTAGAGCCGGGTCGAGCTCGACATGATCTCGTCGACGATGACGAGGCCATTGGCGCGCAGGGTCGAGCCCGTGGCCGTGTTGTCGACGATGACGTCGGCGTCCTCGGGCGGGAAGACCTCGGTGGCTCCGTAGGAGCGCACGAAGCGCGCGTTCGGGGCGCGCTTCTCCATCCAGGCGCGGGCTATGTTCTCGTACTCCGAGGCGACCACCAGCCGCCGGCCGCCCGTGCCCAGTCCCGTGAGCTTGCCGTCGCGCACGAGCGCCGCGGGGGCCGCAGCGACCACGCGCACCGGATCGAGGCCCGTGTCGAGCAGCTCGACGAGGTCGGAATCGAGTTCGCGCGCCCAGTCGGCCCCGGCGAAGCCCAGGCCGCGGCTCCCGACCGTGAGCATTTCGACGATGTTCTGGGGCTTCAATATCTTCGTTTCGAAGGAGAAGCCGCCGCCCGAGCCTGCGCGGCTGCCGACCGAAGGCCGGTAGCCGCGCTCGGCGACGCGAACCGCCAGCCCCGCGTCGCCGAGCAGGCGGAAAACGCCCTCCTCCATGCGGCCCTTGGGCAAACCCAGTTTGACGATAGTCGGACTGTCCAGCATCGTAGACTCCTTTCGATCCCGCCCGGAATCGACCGTCTCGATGGACGGCGATCGGTCGGTCTCGGAAAGGGCCCGGAGGGCCGTCCCAAAAAAACCGAAGCGCCGGCCACTCGGGCCGGCGCTTCCGTCGCGTTGCGCTGTCTATCGCGCCTCTACGCCACGGCACCACACGGCCCGGATCTATGATGGCCGTGATGGAGATGGAGGCTGACGAGGCGGCTGCGCGAATCTGCAAACATTGTAGTTGAATATTTATACAGTCCGGCCCGGGCTGTCAAGAGCCCGAACGCGGGCCGCCATTCGGCTGGGAGCCGGGGCCGGCTTAAATCTGACAAAAATAGTTGTATTAACGGTCTCCCCTGGGTAAATTCGCTTAAGCTCCGACGATGCTTCCCCAAGCCGGGGCGGGAGGTACTGCATGAGAAGATCCATTGCGAGAGGACTGGCGCTGGCTTTGCTGGCGGGGCTCTTCGCCCTGGCCGCATGGAGTCAGTCGGGCGATACGATTCTGGCCGGGACCGGCGCGAACGGCGCCAGCATCCTCACCGATGCCAAGGGCATGACGCTCTATATTTTCACGAAGGATCCGAACGGGAAAAGCGTCTGCGACGGAGGCTGCGCGAAGGCCTGGCCGCCGTTCTACGCTTCGACGGTTTCCGTGTCTCCGCCCTTGAGCGCAGCCGACTTCGGCAGCATCACGCGGGACGACGGATCGCGGCAGACCACCTTCCGCGGCTGGCCGCTCTACTATTGGTTCAAGGACAAGCAGCCGGGCGACATGACCGGCCAAGGGGTGGGAAAGGTCTGGTACGTCGTCGATCCCGCCAAGCTCGCCGCCAAGGTCGCTGCGCCCGCCAAGAGCGGCGCCTGGTAGCGGCCCGATCACGGGCTCTTCGTGATGTAGCGCTCGAGCTGGCCGATCTCGAAAGCCTGCTGCGAGATGAGCGATTCCTTCATCTCGAGCACTGCCTTGACCACGTCGCCGATGGAAATGACGCCCACGGGCTTCTCTCCCTCGAGCACCGGAAGATGGCGGATGCGCTTCTGCGTCATGAGGTTCATGCAATCCGCTATGCCGGTGTCGGGTTGGACGTAGAGCACCTGGGCGGTCATGATCTCCTTGACCTTGGTGCTATCGCCCGACCGCCCCTTGATGATGATCTTGCGGACGAAGTCCCGCTCCGAGAATATCCCCGCCACCTTGCCCTTCTCGTCTATGACGAGAACCGCCCCCACGTTCCTGTCCGCCATGACCTCGAGCGCCTCGTACAAGGTCGCATCGGGACCGACGCTGACGATCGCGCTGCCTTTGACCGCGAGAATGTCCTTGACCTTTTCCATGGACTGCCTCCTGCCTCTGATCCCATGGCATAATCCTAGACCGCCTGGTGCGCGCACGCAAGGCTCGCTCCCGCGGGAAGCCCCGCCCCGAACGGAAGTTCGACATCGGCGCGCCTGTCCGCCACCGTCCATGCCTGCGCGGTCCGCCCATGAGCGAGCAGGCCGGAGGCGGCAGGCAGATGCCGGAAGCACTCGCCGGGGTCGGCGCAAATGCCGCCGATTTCTTGTATTTGCCGAGTTTTCGATTAGTATAGAGAAGGAGAATCCCAAAATCGGAATAGGGTATGCGCTCGCGGCATGCGGAATCGGCTCCGCTTCCGCTTTTGGTCCGTCCAAAGGCAGGAGCGGCGTGCGATGGATTTTTGCCGATTCAGGCCCGAATAGACGGTCTGCGGAAAGGAAGGTTCCATGAAGAAGACCTCACTCACGATTCGGATCGCGGTTTTGGTGAGTGTCCTCGTCGCGGCCCTCATAGGCGCCGTGCTCGTCGTCCTCGGGTTCGCCTTGCAGCGCGGGGTCGACGCCCTCCTGACCCAGGAAAACACCCAGATCGCGCAGGCTCGCGCGGCCCAGGTCTCCCAGCTCATCGAGACGCACTACCGGGAGCTTTCCGTCCTCGCCCAGGAAGACGTCATCGTGAAGGGAAGCCATGCGGCGGCCGAGGCCGCCGTCCAGGCCATGATCGGGAAGGTCAGCCCCGACATCAACAATATCCTTCTGGGCTGGCCCGATGGACGCGGCACGGCGCCTCACGGGACCTATGTCGATATCAGCCAGCGTCCCTACTTCCAGGCCATCATGAAGCAGGGCAAGGACTTCGTCATCTCCGACGCCCTCATCTCGAAGACATCCGACAAGCCGGCCCTGATCCTCGCCAAGGCGGTGAAGAGCCCCGACGGCTCGACTCGCGCCTTGGTCGGGTTCGACATGCAGCTGGCTTCGCTGAGCGCCATCACCGACGCGATCAAGCTGGGCCGGACCGGCTACGGCTGGGTCCTCGACGAGCACGGTCTCGTGATCGCCGATCCGACTCCTGCCATGGTCATGAAGCTCAACGCCCAGAATGCCGACCAGGAGGGCTACAAGGGCCTCTCGGCCGTGTCGGCGCGCATGCTCGCCGAGCCCCAGGGCACGGGCCTGTACTCCAATCCCGACGGCTCCGCCATGGTCTGCTACTGGGCGCGCATCCAGGGCAGTCCCGGCTGGACCCTGGCCCTCAGCCTCACCCGGAAAGAGGCCTACAGCACCCTCGATTCGCTCACGTCGCTCATCGCGGCCCTCCTGATCGTCGGCCTCGCCCTCACCGTGGTCATAGCCCTGCTCCTGGCGCGGTCCATCGCGCGGCCCGTCAAGCTCGTCTCCTTCGCCATATCGGAACTCACCAAGGGCGACCTCACTCTCGCCAGGGTGGATCAGGGCGAGCAGGACAAGGTGACGGCGCGGGGCGACGAGTTGGGCGACCTCGGCCGATCGCTCAGGCAGCTGCGCGAGAGCCTGCACGAGGTCGTCGGCGGCATCAGGACTTCCTCCGGCCAGGTCTCGCAGGGCTCGCTCGAGCTGTCGAACAGCGCCCAGAGCCTGTCCCAGGGCGCGAGCGAGCAGGCCGCCAGCATCGAGGAGCTGTCGGCCTCCGTCGAGGAACTGGCCTCGACGGTGAGGCAGAACGCCGACAACACGACCCAGGCCGACGCCCTCGCGCGCAAGGTCGCCCAGGGCGCCGAGTCCTCCGGGGCTTCCGTCAAGGAAACCATGGTCAACATGAAGGAGATAGCCGGCAAGATCTCGATCATCGAGGAGATCGCGCGGCAGACCAATCTGCTCGCCCTCAACGCCGCCATCGAGGCCGCCCGCGCGGGCGAGGCGGGCAAGGGCTTCGCGGTGGTGGCGAGCGAGGTGCGCAAACTGGCCGAGCGCTCCGCCAAGGCCGCCGGCGAGATCAACGAGCTCTCCCGCACGAGCGTGGCCGTGGCCTCGGAGGCCGGGAAGCAGCTGGAGGTGCTGGTGCCGGATATCCGCAAGGCCGCGGAGCTCATCCAGGAGATCTCGGCGGCCTCTTCCGAGCAGTCCTCCGGGGCTGATCAGATCGCCAAGGGCGTCAGCCAGATGGATACGGTGGTGCAGCGGAACGCCTCGATGTCCGAGGAGCTGGCGGGGACGGCCGAGGAACTCGCCGGCCAATCGGAGCGGCTGAAGGAGGCGGTCGCCTTCTTCACGCTCGAGGCCGAGGCCGTCGGGGTGCCGGCGGGGCAGGCGTCGGCCGGATCCAAGCCGACGGGGCGCGCGAGCGCCGGTCGAGCGCCGGCGGGGCGCGCCGCGGCCGAGGCCGTGTGGGTGGCATCGCCTAACGCGCCGGGGCGCGCCGTGCCGCGCTCCGGCGGCGAGCTCCGGCCCGATTCGGGGAACCGCGCGATCACGCTGCGGAACGGCGGCGCGGACGACGCCGAGTTCGAGGAGTTCTGAGCCTCGCCCCGCTCCCGCCCGGACCGCCGGGAACGCGGCTCGCGGCTTTCAGGCCCACGTGATCTTGCCTGCCGCCCGCGCCGTCACCAGGGTTTCCAGGAGCAGGCGAGAGCCCGGGGCCGCGGGCCGGGCTCCCGCGGCGAGGGACGTCGGATGCGCCGGGAGCCCCTCCGCGTAGGCGCCCGCGACCTGCACCTCATTGTCGTCGACGCTCAGCGAAATCTCGATCTCCTGGGCCCCGCGCGCCGCGGCCGATCCGAGCGCCAGATCGCGGGCGGTGCGGCGCGCCCACTCGAGGGCCTCGTCGTACTCCGGAAAGCTACGGTTCTCGGCGGACGAGAACGAGATGTAGCCGGTTATCCCGGCGACGGAGTACTGCGGCCTGACGATGACCGTCTCCTCGGCGACGACGTTGCCCGTGATCGCGCCCACGGCGTTCGCCACGCCGGCGTTCTGGGGGACGACATAGGCGGCGTCCAGGGCCTTCGCGACGTCGGGAAGGTAGAGGTGGATGGGCGCGCCGATGCCGACGAGGGTCGCGCGCGTCGAGAAGCCGCAGCCCAGGAAGCCGCGGCCGTCGGCCTCGCCCCTGGCCGCGGCGCGCCGCCGGGCGAAGCTCTTGCCGAGGAGGGTTTCGAGCTGCCGGGAGATGCCGCCCTTGAGGAGGCCCTCGTCCTCGTCCTCCATGAGCATCTTGACGATACTGTAGTATAACTTCTCTTTCACGCCCTCGCCGACGAGATCGACGAGCTCGTCCGGGGTGACGCCGATCTGGTGGGCCATGATGGAGGCGCCGAGGAAGGCCGCGTCCTTGTCCCAGAGCGATACGTCCCCGGTGAGGTGCATGATGTCGGTGGGGGTGAGGGCGCAGCGCATGATGACGCCGTGCTGCTCGAGGCGCCTGGTCCTGATCTCGACGATCGAGGTGTCGGTCGCGTCGGCCAGTTCGGTGACGCTCAAGGGGCCGTCTTTCAGGGCTCGGACGATCGCCCGCTCATCCTCGCCGTAGAAGGGGTCGCCTTCGATGCCTCGCACCAGATAGAGGAACTCGCAGAGCGAAATCTCGTCCCGCCGCCGGCTCCTGTGGAGGTCCCTGATCCGTTCGAGCACGCCCGGCCACCGGCTCGCGGTCCAGGACAGGGGCGCGGCCCGCACCGGGCCGATGGCGAGGCCGTTCCCGGAGCCGTGCCTGATGATGCTGTCGCCGCCGAGCCCCACCGTGTCGATGAGGATGGACTGGATGCCCGTGCGCCACTTGCCGATGTTCGCCCCTTCCGAGGCGAGCCTGGGCAGGCCGTCGCGGACGACGGCGATGTCGCTCGTGGTGCCGCCCATGTCGACGATGACGCAGTTCCTCTCTCCCGTCAGATGGAGCCCCCCGGCCACGCTCGCCGCGGGGCCGCAGAGCAGGGTCTCGACGGGCTTGCCGCGGGCGAAGGCCTCGGACATGAGGCTGCCGTCGCCCCTCACGATCACGAGGGGGGCCTCGACCTTCGCCTTCCCGAGGCTGATCTTCACCGCGTCCAGGAAATCGTCGATGATCGGGATGAGCTGGGCGTTGAGGAGGGCGCTGGCCGCCCTTTTCAGCGAGTTGACCTCGCCGGTGAGTTCGTGCCCGCAGACGGCCTGCAGGCCCGTCCACTCGGCGATCAGGTCCTTGGCCTTCTTTTCGTACTCGGGGTTGCGTATTCCCCAGAGCTCCACGACGGCGAAGGCGTCGGTCTCGCGCCTGCGCTCCTCGACGCGCCCGCGCAGCTGGTTCCAGTCGGGCTCGACCTTGACCTCGCCCTGCTGGCCGTGCCCGCCGCCGAGGAAGATGATGTCCTTGGCCGCTGGCAGCCCGTACTCCCTGCCGTAGCGCGCGGCTATCTCCTCGTCGCAGCCGATCATGACAAGGACGGCGCGGCTGCCCTTGCCCTCGACGCAGGCGTTGGTCGCCAGCGTCGTGGAAAGCGAGACGAGCCCGACCTCGGCGAGGAGCGCGGCCGGCAGCCGCCCCAGGGAGCCGTCGATGCCCACGGTGAGGTCTTCCTTCACCGTCACCGACTTGGCCGAGGCGACGACCGTCTCGGCCTCGAAGTCGAAGATCACCGCGTCGGTGTAGGTGCCGCCGGTGTCGATGCCGAGGCCGTATCTCGAATCCGGCATGCCAGCTCTCAGGCGCCGAAAATGGCGAGCAGCGCGTCGCGCATCACTTTCGGGTCGGCGTCTACGCCGGTCCAGTATTTGATGCCGATGACTCCCTGGTTGACGAGCATCTCGAGCCCGTCGATGACCGTGCAGCCGCGGTCCTCGGCGTCCCGCACGAGATGCGTCTTCGGGGGATTGGGGATGACGTCGGCCACGACCATGCCCGGGCGGAGGCTCCCGAGGTCGAGGTCGATCCGGGCATCCACGTCCGGGAAGAGGCCGATCGAGGTGGCGTTGATGACGACGTCGCTGCCCTCGGGGACGCGGAAAGTGCGGTTCCAGGGCACGAAGTCGACGGAGATGCCCGCGCGGGCCGCGAGCAGCTCGGCGAGCTCCCTGCCGCGCTTCTCGTCGCGGTTGACCACGGTGATGTGCGCGGCTCCCGCCAAGCCCAGCTCCACGCCGACCGCCCGCGCGGCGCCGCCCGCCCCGAACATGACGATGCGCTTCTTCGCGGGAGCGAGCCGCGACTCCAGGGCCTTGAGAAAGCCCTTGCCGTCGGTGTTCTCGCCGATGAGCTTGCCGTTCCGGCGCACGACGCAGTTCACCGCTCCCATGAGCTCGGCCGACTTCCCGAGCCCGTCGAGGTGGGGGATGACGGCGACCTTGTGGGGAATGGTGCAGTTGAAGCCGGCGAAGCCCATGGCCCGCGCCCCCCGCACGGCCTCGCCCAGGTCGGCCGGGTCGACCTCGACGGTGAGGTAGCGCCAATCGAGCCCGTGGTGGCGGAAGGCCGCCTCCACCATGGGCTGGGTGGGGTTCTCGGCCACGGGCTTGCCGAAGACGGCGACGAGCTCCTGCTTGAAGTTAGGCGATTTCTTCTCGTTCGGTTTCATGTCGGATCCTTTCCCGCCCGCCGGCGGCCGCGGCTGCCGAGGCCACCGGCGCCGCCCGCCCTCTCGGCGACGGTCGCTGCGTAGCCGTGATGATATGCCGCGGGGCGTCTTCGGGCAAGGACGTCGGGCACGGAGGGGGGACGCCGCGACGAATGCTCGGCATGCAGGATGTGCTCGTGGAACCAGCGGCCTCCCTTGAAACTGGCGGTCGTATCCGTCATCATTTGGATTTCGGCGGCGGTCTGGAATGGCTCTCGATGCTCGCTTCCTTTCCTCCAGAGGCCATCCCTGCCAGCGCTTCGCCTCGACAGCGCCATAAAATGACAGGAGCCAGCGATGCCCGTATTCCACAGCGCCGAGACCGGAGAGTTCCATCTCCGCAACGACTTCATCAGCTACATAATCCGCGTCCACGAGGGCGGCCAGGCCGGGCAGCTCCACTTCGGTCCGGCTTTGGCGGCGGGCAGGTCGTACCGCCACCTTTTTCCTGGGGAGTTCAGAAGCTTCGACAACGGCGAGGGCAACTTCGCGCGGCTCGAGTGTCCCGTGCGCGGCAGCGGAGACTTCCGCGCGCCCGCTCTCGTCGCCGAGCAGGGAGACGGTTCCACGGTCCTCGACCTCGTCTATGTCGCTCATCGCGTCTATTCCGGCAAGAATCCCGTCCCCGGCCTGCCTTCGACCTACGTCGAGTCCGACGGCGAGGCCGACACTCTCGAGCTCGACGTGGCGGATGCCCATAGCGGCCTCCGCGCGACCCTCGTCTACACGATCTTCAGGGACTTCCCCGCGGTCGCGCGCAGGATGGAGCTGCGCAACGGGGGAGGGGGCCGGATCGTGCTGCGCTGCGCCATGAGCGCGAGCCTCGACCTCCCCGACCCCGAGTGGGAGCTGCTCGGACTCTCCGGGGCCTGGGCGCGCGAGCGGCAGCTCACGGTCCGCGCCCTGGCGCCGGGCAGCCAGGGCCTCGCGAGCGAGCGCGGCGCCTCGAGCCACCAGCACAATCCGTTCATCGCCCTGAGGCGGCCGGGCGCAGGGGAGGAAGGCGGCGAGGCCTACGGCTTCAGCCTCGTCTATTCGGGGAATTTCCTGGCCGAGGCCGAGGTCGATTCCTTCGGCATCGCGCGGGTGCGCATCGGCTTGAGCCCGGCCGGCTTCGCGTGGACGCTCGAGCCGGGTGAGACGTTCCGGACGCCCGAGGCCGTCCTGGCCTACTCCGCGAGCGGCCTCGGCGCGCTCAGCGAGACCTACCATCGGCTCTACCGCAGCCGCCTCGCCCGCGGAGCGTGGCGGGACAAGCCGAGGCCGGTCCTCGTCAACAACTGGGAAGGCACCTACTTCGACTTCACCGAGTCGCGCCTCCTGGGCATCGCCGGCGTCGCGCGCGATCTCGGCGTAGAGCTCTTCGTCCTCGACGACGGCTGGTTCGGGAAGCGCGACGACGATACGAGCTCGCTCGGCGACTGGTTCGCCGACGCTCGCAAGCTGCCCGAAGGGCTCCCCGCCCTCGCGCGGAAGATCGAGGCGATGGGCCTGAAGTTCGGCCTGTGGATCGAGCCGGAGATGGTGAGCCCGCGGAGCGAGCTTTTCAAGGCGCATCCCGACTGGGCGATCGGCGTCCCGGGCCGCAAGAGGACGGAGATCAGGAACCAGTACGTCCTCGATCTCTCGCGGCCCGAGATCGTGGAGCATCTGTACGGGGTGATCTCCGGCCTGCTGAGGTCGGCGCCCGTCTCGTACCTCAAGTGGGACATGAACCGGAACATAACGGAGCCCTACGGCGCCGCCCTGCCCGCCGATCGCCAAGGGGAGTTCTTCCACCGCTACACGCTCGGACTCTACGCGTTGCTCGACCGCATAACGCGCGAATTTCCGGAGCTGCTGATCGAGTCCTGCGCCGGAGGCGGCGGCCGATTCGATCCGGGCATGCTCGCCTACGCTCCCCAGGCCTGGGTCTCCGACGATACCGACGCCGTGGAGCGCCTCAGGATCCAGTGGGGCACCTCGCTCTGCTACCCGCTCTCGTCGATGGGCGCCCACATCTCCTCGGTGCCGAACCACCAAGTGGGCAGGATCACGCCCCTGTCGACGCGGGCGGCCGTGGCCTTTTTCGGCGTCTTCGGCTACGAACTCGACGCCGCGACCTTGAGCCCGGCCGAGCGCGCCGAGATCGTCGGCCAGGTCGCGTTCTACAAGCGGCACCGCGAGCTCCTGACGCGAGGCCGCTTCCTCCGCCTCACGAGCCCTTTCGAGGGGGACGGCAACGAAGTGGCCTGGCTCTGCGCATCCGAAGACGGCCGCGAGGCCCTGGTCGGCTTCTACCGAATCCTCAACCGCCCCTTCCCGGGGCCGCGCCGGCTCAGGCTCCGCGGCCTGTCGGCCTCGCGAGTCTACCGCGTCGCGAGCTGGCCCGATTCGGGCGACGCCATGGACGCGGACAACGCGGGGCTTCGGGGCGGAGACGAACTCATGGGAGCGGGACTGCTCCTGAGCGCCGAGCGAGGCTACGGCTCGCGGCGGGGGGACTTCTGGTCGCGGCTGTTCGAGCTGCGGGCCGAAGACTAGCCGCCCGGTCCGTAAAGCGGAGAGGCCCGAGGACGCGGCCGCCTTCGGGGCCCGGGCGCCGAACGGATTTCCGCAGGCTCAGGCCGCGCGCGTCTAGAGACTGAATCCGCGGTAGCGCATGTAGAGGAAGAGCGCCGCGGTCATGAGGGCGTGGCCGTAGTCCTCGGCGCCGACCAGGTCGATGGCCTCGCGCTCGGGCACGAGGCTCACCTCGATCTCCTCGTGCTCGTCGAGGGTCTGCTCGCGAATAAGGCTGCAGCCCTCGGCCACGAAGGCGTGGAAGGTATTGGTCATGAAGGCCGGGTTGGGGGAGAGCAGTCCGAGGGGCACGATGAACTCGGCCTTGTAGCCGGTCTCCTCGGTGAGCTCGCGGTCCACGGCGAGGGCGGGATCCTCGCCTCGCTCCACGGTGCCGCCGGGGAACTCCAGGCAGAGCCGCCCGGTGCCGTGGCGATACTGGCGGATCATGACGATCATGCGGCCGGCGGCCGTGTCGACGACCGGGATCACGCCGGCCCAGTCGCGCGAGTTGACGAGATAGAAAGTGCCCCGCTTGCCGTTCTCCGATTCGCGCTCGCTCGAGGATACGTTGAATATCCTGTAGTCGGCCATGCTCCGCGCGGCGACTTCCTTCCACGCTCCGGTTCTGCCCATGCGCCGAGTCTAGCGCATAGGCGGGGGCTTTACCTATGCCTTCCGGCCCCGGCCCCGGCCCCGGCTCCGGCTCCGGCCCCGCGTGACGCGGATGGGGCGCCGCCAGAGCCGCGAGGGCCGCCAGAGCCGCGAGGGCCGCCAGAGCCGTGAGGGCCGCGAGGGCAGCGTCGGACATCCGGGCGGCGATTCGCTGAGAGGGTGGCTGGCGGGATCGGGCCGTTCGCCCGTATCATCAGGGTGAGGAGTGCTTGCGTCTATGCCACAACCGAAACGCCCGACCTTCGGCTCGCGCGTCCGATCGCTCGGGCTCATGGCCTCGCTGTCGATCTTGGCCCTCTTCGCGAGCGGCTGCTCGGGAGAGCGGCCGCGGGCCCCGCTCGCGGCGGGAGGGGTCCTCGACCTCAGAGCCTGGAACTTCGAGCGCGAGGGATCGGTCCCCCTGTCGGGCGAGTGGGATTTCTTCCCCGGCGCGCTCCTCGGAGGAGCGGCCGCCCTCTCGGCGCCGCGGATAGGCGGCCGCAGGGTGCCCGATCGGTGGAACGCCAAGCTCCAGGGCGGCACCTACCGGCTCACCATCCTTTTGCCGGCCTCCCGGCCGGCTCTGGGCATACGCTACACGACCGTCTCTACTGCTTTCGAACTCGACGCCGACGGCGTGACGATAGCCAGGGCGGGCAGGCCATCCCTGGATCCGTACGCGGATGTGCCCGCCTTCCGGCCCGGCGTCGCCGCCCTGCCCGCCGAGGGCGACAAGGCGACGCTCGTGGTCCGCGTCTCGAACCACGAATACCGCGTCGGAGGGATGTGGCGCTCCTTCGTTCTCGGCGACCGAGCCGCGCTCGCGCAAGGACGTCTGGAGAGCGTCGGGAACTCCCTCACCCTGGCCTCCTCGCTCGTCGTGCTGGCCATCGTCTTTTTCCTTTTCGTCCGGACGGAGGAGGCCGGCCTCGGATTCGCCTGCTTTTCCGCTTTCACCCTGGCGGCGGCCCTGCGCTCCCTCGTCACGGGGGAGTACCCCCTCGTCGTCCTTTTCCCCGGCATAGGCTTCGATGCGCTCATACGGCTCGAGTATCTCTCCGTCTTTACGATCTTCCCTATCGGTTTCCTGTTCTTCTGGATATTCTTCCCCGGCGAGCTGGGCAAGCGCGCGGGGAGGGCGATTCTCGCCGTCTGCTCCGCCTTCATCCTCATGCTCCCCTTCGCGCCTCTGCGCGTCCTCACCTGGAGCATCCTGCCCTATTACTTCCTGGCCTGCCTTATCATCGCCGCCGTGGCGCTGATGCTGATACGGGCGCTCGCCCGCGCTCGCGCCGAGAGCATTCCGCTGGCGGTGGGCGCCGGCGTGATCGCCGCGACGGCGGTGAACGACATGCTCTTCTCCAGTTTTTTCGTCAACACCGCGAATCTGTTCCCCTTCGGCATGCTGATCACCGTCGGCATCCAGGCCTACGCCCTCTCCGAGCGCTATCGCTCCGTGCAGAGGCGGCTGCGCCAGGCCCTCGAGGAGAAGAACATGCTCATCCGCGAGGTGCATCATCGCGTCAAGAACAGCCTCCAGATCATGTCGAGCATCGTCTCGCTCCAGTCCCATCGGAGCACCGATCCCGCGGCTCTCGCGGCCTACGCCTCCATGCGGGACCGGATCCGCGCGATCAGCCTCGTGCATGAAAAGCTCTACTCCCTCGACTCCGGCGACAAGATCGACGTGGCGGTCTATGCTAGGGACCTCGCGGTCCAGCTCTCCGACAGTTTCGGCTCTCCGCAGGACAGTCTCAGTTGCGAAGCCGAGAGTCTTCTCGTGCCCGCGGATCTGTGCATAGACCTCGGCCTCGTCATGACCGAGCTGGTATCGAACGCCTACAAGCACGCCTCGGTGCCCGACGGCGCCGGCGCCGTGCGCGTGCGGATCGCCGCGGAAGACGGGGCCGTCTTCCTTACGGTGGAGGACGAAGGCCCCGGGTTCTCGGAGGGATTCGACATCCAGAGGGCCGGGGGGCTGGGCTTCCGCCTCGTCTCCGCTCTCGCCAGGAAACGCGGCGCCTCGATTTCCACGAACCGCGGGCGAGGCGCCTGGGTACGGATCGGTTTTCCGTTTTTTCCGAGGAAAAGCGAGTAAATAATAGAGGGGGCCATTCCATGTCAAAAGAGACCATCCTGATCGTCGAAGACGAGGCTCTCGTAGGGCTCGAGCTCAAGGAGGACCTTGAAATGCTGGGCTATGCCGTGCCCGAGGTGATCGAATCCGGAGAGGCGGTGCTCGCCGCCGTAGCCAGGCATCGGCCCGATCTCGTGCTGATGGATGTGCGCCTGGAAGGCGGTGTCGACGGCATCGAGGCCGCGGGCCTGGCCAAGGCCCGCTTCGACCTGCCGGTGATCTACCTCACCGCGTATTCCGACGCGGAGACGATCAGGCGGGTGGCGCTGACCCAGCCGGACGGCTTTCTGCTCAAGCCGTTCGACGAGCGCGAGCTGGCGGCCAATGTCCAGATCGCGCTCACCCGAGCCAAGAGCGGCGAGGCGAAGCGCCGCGAGCTGCGCCATCTCGAGAGCTCCGCCGGACAGGCCAATTCCGCCTTGCTGGACCTGTTGCCCGCACCGGAAGCCGCGGGCCCCGGCTATCTCGTGGGAGGCTTCCTCGAACCCTGCCTCTCCGGCTCCGGCGACTTCTTCGACGTTTTCCCCGCAGGCGCGGGGAAAAGAGCTTTCTACGGCGTCGATGTCATGGGCCACGGCATCATGGCCACGCACATGGCCTTCTCGCTCCACGACAGTCTGCCCGGAATCGGCCGCGCCAAGCGCGGCCGCGTCCCGGCTCCCCGCAAGGTCCTGGCCGCCCTGAACGCGCGCTACGGCCGGGAGGACTCGGCCGAGACCTCGTTCTTCACCATAGTCTACGGGCTCCTCGACGAAGCGACGGGCGACTACGTCCTGGTGCGCGGCGGCCATATGCCCATACTCCACCTCGCGGCCGGGGGCCGGCTGCGCGTGCTCCGGCCGCGAGGCGCGGCCGTGGGCGTGCCGGGCGATGCCGAAATCGAGGAGGAGCGCGGAACGCTCGAGCCGCACGATCGGCTCCTCATATTGTCCGACGGCCTTTTCGCGGCATTCGGCGGCGACGATTCCCTCGACCGCTCCCTCGAGGCCATTTCGGCTTTCTCGGGCGAGCTCCGCGACGCCGGCCTCGAAGACTTCGTCGGCGCGTTCAGGCGGCGCCTGCGGGATTCCGCCGCCCAGCGAAGCCAGACAGACGACGCGAGCCTCCTCGTCGTCGAGCGGCGCTGAGCGTGGCCGGAGCCTAAGGCATGGCCGGCAAGGATTACACGCTCCTTTTGAGCGAAGTCTTCAAGCGGCATCTCGACAGCCTCGATCTCCCGGAACTGCAAAGGATGCGCGAAAAGCTCGAGTTCCTCGCCTCGGGTCTGTGGGATTCCGGCCTGCGGGTCAAGAAGCTGCGCGGCACCGGCACCGCCGGGAGCGTCGTCTTCGAAGCCCGGATGTCGAAGAGCGACCGCCTGCTTTTCACGCTGGGCCGCGAGCGGGGCGCCGCGCTCGTCTATGTCTGGGGCCTCGAGCGCCACGACGACGTCGACCGGGCCAAGCGCTCGGTGCTGCCGGAAAACGCGCCTTTCCTGGGCTTCGAGCCGCTCTCCGTCGAGGAGCGCGAGGGTCTCGTCTTCGACGATCTGGCGCCCGAGTACTTCAGCCAGGAGTCCCCCGACGACCTCGCCGGCGCGGAGTGCGGGCCTCAGCGCTGGCGCGTCCTCGATGACTCCGACTGGAGGAGGCTCCTCGCCTCGTCGGACCGGCGGAAAGCCGATCTACGCCTCTACCTCACCGAAGAACAGCGAAACGTGCTGGAGCAGCCCCCGCCGCTCTTCCTCTCGGGCACCGCGGGCTCGGGCAAGACCACGATAGCCGTGTACTATCTTTTCCGGCCCCTGCCGAGCGGTACGAAGCGTCTTTTCGTCACCAACCATCCCTATCTCTGCGCCTACTCCGAAGGCCTCTACGACGGCCTCGCCGCGGAAGCGGCGGCCGCGCCGGCGCCCTCGCGCCCGCGCTTCGCTCCCTACCGCGACATAGTCCGCGAGCTGCTCGCCGACGGCCGCGAACCGGCCTCCGCGGCATTCGACCCGACGCGCGAGGTCGATTTTCCGGCCTTCGAGCTGATGCTGCGCGATCGCAAGGAGTTCTCCTCGCTCGACCCCGAACTGGCGTGGGAGGAGATACGCGGCATCATCAAGGGAGCGAAACCGGCCCTGAACCTCGGCCGATACCGCGGACTCGTGGAACGTTTCGCCTCGGGCCTCATCTCGCGCGGGGAAACGGGAGAGCTCGTGGACATCCTCGGCTCGATCGAGGGCTTCGACTTCATGCCGCGGATCGAAGCTCTCATCGCGAAGAAGACCTCCTTCGCCGACTACGGGGATTTCCTCCGCTTCCACTACGAGGGCAGGCAGGCCGACCGGAGCGCCGCCCTGTACGTCCACGCCCAGGTCGAGGAAAGCCTGGCTCGGAAGGCGAGCGAGCTCCGCAAACCCCTCCTCTCTTTTCCGGAATACCAGGCCCTCGGCAAAAAGCGCGCACCGAACTTCCACCACGATCGCGAGGGCATCTATGCCGCGGCCGAATGGTACCAGTCCCGGCTCGGCGAGGGGGGGCTCTGGGACGAGATCGATCTCACGCGGCGCGCGATCGATGAGCTCGCGCGGAGGGGCGAAGCCTCCACATTCGAGCCCTGGGACCTCATCGTCTGCGACGAGGCCCAGGACTTCACGAACATCCACGTCTTCCTTCTGTTCCGTCTCGTCTCCGATCCGTCGAGCGTGGTCCTGGCCGGGGACGTCAAGCAGATCGTCAACCCGAGCGGCTTTCGCTGGGCCGACATGCGCGCGCTTTTCTGGGAACGCGGGCTCAAGGCCCCCGGGCTGTTCCGCCTCGGCCTGAACTTCCGATCGGTAGGCGGCATCGTCTCGCTCGGCAACGCGCTGCTCGATCTCAAGAAACGCCTCGTGGGCATCCAGGCCGACGAGATCCGGGAGACCTGGAAATTCCGCGGCAAGAGTCCCTGCCTGCTCGTCGGTCCGGCCGAAGCCGCAGTCGTCGCTGAGCTTTCGGACGCCGGGGCCGGGAACGCGATCATCGTGCGGGACGTCGAGACGCGGGAGCGGATCAAGGCTCTTACCCGCTCCGAGCTCGTGTTCACGATTCTCGAGGCGAAGGGCCTGGAGTTCGACTCGGTCCTGCTCTGGAAACCGACGCCCCCGTCGGGAAGGCTGGCCGCCCTGTGGCGGCGGATCTCGGGGGACGATCGCCTGGCCGGGGAGCGCGAAGCCAGGATCGTGCACGAGATAAACCTCTACTACGTCGCGGTGACCCGCGCCAGGAACGCTCTCGTCGTCTACGAGGATAACGCCGACTTCTGGGACCAGGATGAGTTCGCGCAACTTTATATACGAAGCTCCGATACCTCGGTCCTGAAGGATTCCTGGCGCACGCTCTCCGCTCCCGAGGAGTGGAAATCGCAGGGCGACTACTATTTCGAGCGCGGCTACTGGAAGGCCTCGGCCGAGTGCTACAAGAACGCCGGCGAGATCCGGCTCGAAGCCCTGGCGCTGGGGCTCGACCTCTTCGCCCAGCGGCGATTCGCCGAGGCCGCCGGGCTCCTGGAGACGGGCGGCCTCGCGGACAAGGCCGCCTTCGCGTACGAGTCCTCGGGCGATTTCGCCAAGGCGGCGCAGCTCTGGGAGGCCGAGGGAGACGGCATCCGCTCCCGCCGATGCAGCGCCCAGGCCCGCGAAAAGGAAAAGAGGCACGCGCAGGCCGCCGCCCTCTGGCTCGAGCTCGGCGACAGGGAAGCCGCCCTGCGCAATCTCGAGCGGACCGACGATCACGCCGCCCTCGCCGAGCTCTGCTTCGCCATGAAACAGTGGGAGAAGGCGGCGAAGGCCTACGCGGCCTGCGGCCGGCACCTGGACGAGGCCGAGTGCTGGCGCAAGGACAGGAACCAGAAGAAAGCCGCGGAGGCCTATTATTCGGCGGGCGAATGGGAGAAGGCCGCGCGCTACTTCAAGCTCTCGCGCCAGTACGAGAAGATCCCGGGCTGCTGGCTCAGGGCGGGCAGCTACGACAAGGCGGCGGCCAGCCATCTCGAGTGCAACGCGGCGCGGGAAGCCGTCGAGGATCTGCGGCGCTGGCTCGAGGCCGAGCCGGCCGCGGCGGAGAGCCTCCGCGAACAGGCCGCGGCCCTGGAAGCGAAGAAGCCCCTGCACGCGGCAGTCCGCCTCGCGGCCCTCGGCGACTGGAGTTCCGCGGGCAGGCTGTTCATGAAGCACGGAAAGCCCGAACTCGCGCTCGAGGCCTTCCGGTCGGCTCAGGATCATACCGGAGTCTCCCGCTGCCTCGAAGCGCAGGAAGACTACCATGCGGCCGCTCTCGAGATGGAAGGCGTGGAGCCGGACTCGGAGCGCGCCGTCCGACTGCTGGAACGGTATCTGCGCAAGGGCATCTACGGCAGTTCAGTGGACCGCCGGCTCGCCGACAGGCTCAACGAGGAAGCCCTGGCCTTCGAGGCCGAGGGCGATCTCGATCGCGCGGTGAATCGCTTCGTCGCCATCGGGCATGTCAAGGCCGCGTACCGCTGCCTCATGGAACTGGACAGGGACGATGTCGCCTTCGGCTTCTTCGCGGATGCCAGGGCCTACGACGAACTGGGCGGATTCATCCGCGACAAGAAGAGGTTCCGCCTGAGCCACGAGGAGGTCATGCTCAGGGCGGGACTCCTCGTGGCGACTCGATTCGCCTCCTACTACCTGGCGAGCTGGCCCTTGCTCCTCGAGGCGCTCGGCCGCTATCGAGGCGAGGCCGATCGCGAGGATCCCGAGTTTCAGGAAGAACTCGCGGCGCTTTTGCCCATGGAGCGGCTCACGGCCTACAAAACGCTCGCCGCGCCCGAGCATATCGGCATCGTGGACTTCCTCATCCGGATCGGCCACCTGAACGGGCTGATGCTGCTGTGGCGCAACGCCGTGTCCGAGATGGGGCAGTCGACTCCCTATTACACGGAGTTCGTGCGCCGGATCGAGGCCGCCTCCTCGTCGGAGGGCACGAGGTCTCCCTGGTTCGCCATCCTGCTCCGCGCGATGCGGACAGAAAGCGGGTCCGTGGCGGACGGCGCTCCGGTGGAATTCGATCTGACGGATCCCGGCGTCGAAGGACTGGGGCCTTGGAACACCTTAGTCTATGTTCTGGCGCCTCCGCGCTTCAGCGGAGTGTTCGCTTGGTACCATGAACAGGGGAAAGATGAGGATCTGGCGGCCTTCGTGAAATTTTACACTAGCGAGAACTTACTGGCTTCGTTCTATGATGAGCGCGGTCAGTTCGGCCCCGCGGCGACCTGGTATGAAAGGGTCGGCTCCTGGGACGAAGCGCTCCGCTGCCATCGCGCCGCCGGGGACGAAGCCGGCACCGCCAGGATGCTCGAAAAGCTGGGCCGGTTCGACGAGGCCCTGGAGATCTGGAAGAAGCTCGAAAGGGACAAGGATATCCGGCGAATGCAAAAGGCGATCGCCTCCGGCAGATTGGGCAGAGTCCGGGCGACGCGGGCTCCAGCCGGCAGCGCGCCGCCCGGCTGGAGCGGGCAGCTGGATCTGTTCTGAGCACCCGAGCCGCCCTACCGCAGCCGCGATCACTCTCCCGCGCGCAGCACGATCCGCCCCTTGCCGTGGCCGGTCTGGCCCAGCTCGTGGGCCTTCCTCGCCTCGGCTAGCGGGAAGGTGGCGCCGACCCTGAGCTTGAGCTTCCCGAGCTCGATCAGCTCCACGATCTGCTTGAGCCTGTCCGCGGACCCTCGGCCCGAACCTTGCGCCCGGATCCCCCGGGCTTGGGCTTTTTCCGGCGAGACCTGGCCCGCGACCGTCAAGAGCAGTCCGCCGCGCCTGACCACGGCGTAGGCGCGATCCAGGGTTTCGCCGCCGACTGTGTCCAGGACTAGGTCGATGTCGCGCAACTCCTTTTCGAAGGCCTGGCTGCGATAGTCGATCACGGTTTCGGCGCCGAGGGCGCGGAGAAAGTCGGCGTTGTCCGGCGAGCCGGTGACGATCGCGTCGGCCCCTTTCCAGCGGGCGAGCTGGACCGCGAAGCTGCCCACGCCTCCGGCCGCGCCGAGGATCAGCACTCTCTGGCCCGCCGAGGCCTGGCCGTCCTCGATCAGGGCCTTCCACGCCGTCAGGGCGGGCACGGGGATGGTCGCCGCCTCCTCGAAGCTGAGCCGTTCGGGCTTCAAGGTCAGGTCGCCCGCAGAGGCGAGGGCGTATTCCGCGTACGCGCCCTTGAAGAGGCCGAAGACAGCCTGGCCCGGCGTGAAGGCCGTGACCCCGGCTCCGACCGATTCGACAGTACCCGCGGCATCGATTCCCGGAATCCAGGGAAAGGAGACCGGCATGAAGGCCTTCAAGTAGCCCGCGCGCAGCTTCCAGTCGATCGGGTTGACTCCGGCCGCCTTGATCCGCACCAGGACCTCGCCGGCCCTGGGTTCCGGCCGCGCCACCGACACGAGCTCGAGCGCCTCCGGGCCGCCGTAGTCTTGTATGCTGATCGCGCGCATCATGCCATTCGCCATATCTCCGCCTCCTGACCGCATATGATCAGTCCAAGGTACTTCGGAGAATGCCCGGCGGGCAAACGGCGGATCGGGCTAGGCGGTGTTGCGATAGGTTTCGGCGAAAACGGTATCGGCAAGCCATTTGCGGAAGCCCGGGTTGTCCATGAACTGCTTGAAGAGCTCGGTCTGATCCGAGAGCATCTCGACGATGACACGCTCGAGGGCCCGGTCGTGCTCGATGCGGGCGTTCTGCCTGTCGTCTCGCGCCATGGCGTTCTGGTAGGCCTTGTCGGCCGCAACCTTGGCGGGTATCTCCGTGGCGATGATCGAACGTATCTTGTCCCCGTCTTTCCATTCGATGTTGCCGAACTGCTCGTTGAAGGAGCGGATAATGTTACTCAGTCGGTCTATCTCGGGTTCGGGCACTCCCGTCGTCGAACCTACCATTGCAGGATCGATCTCGGCATCTTCATCCGGCAGGAGGATATGCCTGAGGGCTTGGACCTCCACGCGGTAGCTCTCCATGTCGATCGAGTCGAGAATGCCCTTGGAGAGGTCTTCCTCGCGCGGCGCGGGCAGCCTGGGGATGAGGAAATTGAGGAAGATGCACAGTTTCTCCCAGGCAGGATTCCCGAAGGCGATGATGGAGGCGAGGAAGTTGTAGGTCCGGACAAAGGCCTTCGCGTCGCCCTTGAAGGCGACTTGGCCGTCCTCATCGAGATCGTCGCGGTAGCGGGCGGCGCAGCCATCCAGGATGGGATCGAGGAACTCGCGAGATTCATTCCCGAGGAACCTCCTGACAAGATCCTCAATATCCTCTTCAGAGTAGACTTGGGCTTTGTCGAGTTTGGCCTTGAGGTCGTGAAGCTTGTTGGGATCCGTCTCCCTGCTCAGGATGGTCGAACGATAGTAGTCGGCAAAGGCGAACCAGATCGTCTCCGAGTCGTTCATGAAGTCGAGGACGAAGGTGTCGGTCTTGAGGGGATGGGCGCGATTGAGGCGCGAAAGTGTCTGCACGGCCTTGATGCCTGCCAGCTGCTTGTCGACGTACATCGTGTGAAGGAGGGGCTGATCGTAGCCGGTTTGGAACTTGTCGGCGACGATGAGGAAGCGATAGGGCTCCTCCTCGAAGCGATCGGCGATGTCGTTGCTCGGAAAGCCGTTCAGGGAAGCTTCCGTAACCTTCGTGCCGCCGTACTCGTGCTCGCCGGAAAAGGCTACGATGGCCTTGTACTGGCTCTTCGTCTCGGCGAGATAGGCCTGGAAGGCGTGGAAGTACTGGATGGCCCTTTCGATGCCCGAGGTGACGACCATGGCCCTGGCCAGGCCGCCGATCTTCCGCCGCCCCATGACCTCTTCACGGAAGTGGTCGATCATGATTTCGGCCTTCTGCCTGATCGCATAGTCGTGGGATTCCACGTAGCGCCTGAGCTTCTTCTGCGCGCGCTTCGAATCGAACTCGGGATCGCCGTCTATGGCCTTGATGAGGCGATAATAGCTGTTCACCGGCGTGTAGCTCTTGAGCACGTCGAGTATGAAGCCTTCTTCGATGGCTTGCTTCATCGTGTAGGAGTGGAAAGGCCGGTGCTTGGTCTGCCCGCCTTCCGAGTAGGCTAGGCCGAAGATCTCCAGGGTGCGATTCTTGGGTGTCGCCGTGAAGGCGAAGTAGCTCGCATTGCCGAGCATCCGCCGCGACGAGATTATTTCGTTTATCCTTTCTTCTATGTCGTCCTCGGACTCGTACGTCCCATACCTGGGCTCGGCCTCCGCGAGGACCATGTTCATTTTCGAGGCGACCCTGCCGCCCTGGCTCGAATGGGCCTCGTCGATGATGATGGCAAAATGGCGATCACGATGGCTGTCGCCTATCTGGTCGAGGACGATGGGGAATTTCTGGATCGTCGTGATGATGATCTTTTTGCCCGCTTCGATGAAGGTCTTGAGCTGGGCCGACCCTTCCGTGACCGCTCCGACAAGGGAGCCCACCTGGGCGAATTGCCTGATGTTGTCCCGTATCTGCTTGTCGAGGATGCGCCTATCCGTGACCACGACGATGCTGTCGAAAAGGGCCTTGCCCGCGCCCTTGTCCTCGAGGCCGATGAGCTGGTGGGCCAGCCAGCTTATCGAGTTGCTCTTGCCCGAGCCCGCCGAATGCTGGATGAGGTAGCGCGTGCCGACGCCGTCCTTGCTCGCCGCGGCGAGGAGGCGGTGGACGACATCGAGCTGGTGATAGCGGGGGAAAATCTCCTCGCGCTTCTTCTTGCCCGTCTTCTCATCTTTCTTCTCGACGAGCTGGGCGAAGTTCTCGATGATGTCGGCGAGGCTCTCCCGGCGCAGAATATCCTTCCAGAGATAGTCGGTCGCGATCCCGCTCGGATTGGGCTCGTTGCCCGCTCCCGAGTTCCAGCCCTTGTTGAAGGGGAGGAACCAGGAATCCTTGCCGCGGAGCTGGGTGCACATCCGCACATCGCGATCGTCTACGGCGAAGTGGGCGATACAGCGTCCCAGGTGGAAGAGGAGCTCGCGGGGATCCCGGTCGCGCTTGTACTGCTCGACCGCGTCGGAACTCGTCTGCTTGGTGAGGCTGTTCTTGAGTTCGAAGGTGGCCACAGGCAGGCCATTGATGAAGATGCAGAGGTCGAGGGCCAACCTCGTCTCGTCCGGGCTGTAGCGAAGCTGCCGCGTGACGCTGAAGAGATTGTCGGCGAAGCGGGCTGCCGCGGCCTTGTTCTTCGGGGAGGGTGTCGGATAGTAGAGGGTAAGGTCGACGGCTTCGTCCTGGATGCCATTACGCAGGACGTCTATGACACCGCGCTTTGCGAGCTCGCCCTGGAGCCGCTGGAGGAAGCGCGTGCGACGGGGAGATTGCGTTCCAAGACCGAGGGCGGCGTAGGCTTCCGGCTGGGTGGCGCCGATGAAGGACTCGAGTTTCGCCGTATCCAGGCCGTACTCGCGCTCGTAGTCCCGGCCGGTGCCTGCGATATAGCCGCCCTCGTCTATTAGGGAAGCGACGATGATGGATTCAAGGCCTTTTTCGCTGGTGTCGGTCGGCATTTTTACCTCTATTATAGTGGGTCGGCTAGACTGTCGTTGGCGTGATCCATCCCTTCTCGACAAGGACATTCCAGGCTATCGCTATCTGCTCGGGTAGGAAGCGCTTCTTCCGTTCGTTCCAGGCATGCACAAGGCCCGTGGCCTCTTCATGCGTCGCCGCTCCTTCTCTCGTCGCCACCCAATGCACCGTGGAGAGGAGCTCGAGGCCGAAGGGGCTCTCGAAGCCCTCTACGAGGTCGGAGACCCGATCGAAGCGCTCCCGCGTGGCCGGCCTGTCGTCCAGATAGCTCGCCGCCGAGGCCAGGGCCTGGGGCAAGACCTCGATGGGACGGGTCGGGCTCTCGCCGCCATCGGCGTAGCCCGTGATGAAGTGGCCGTCGATGCGCCGCAACACATGGCGGAGGTTCTCGGCGTAGGGACCATAGGCGGCCTTGGCATAATCGAGCTTGAGGGGCTCGCCCGCCTCCTGCATGAAGTACATGAGCTTGTGGAGCTCGAGGAGGCTGATGAAGGGGTCCATGAGGCCGTCGAGGTAGCGGCGCATGAGCCCGAGGAGGGCGGCGCGGCCGGCTGTCATGCTCGGGGCTTCTTCAGCTCGCGGCGCCACCCTAGCCGGAGCGCCTGCGGGCTCGAAGAGGAGGACTTCGACCTCGGGGATGGCCGCCATGGCCTTCTCTATCCTCAGGCGCACATCCTCCCAATCGAGCCCCCCTAGGCCGCAGCCCAGGGGTGGAAGGGCGACCGAGCGGATGCCCCGCGAACGGATCTCCACGACCAGGGCCACGAGGCCGGACTCAATGTCCTCGAGGCGGCTCTTGTTCTTCCAGTCGCGCTTCGTGGGGAAGTTGATGATGTAGCGAGGACCCGTGAGCTCGGCATTCTCCACGATGAACACGCGCCCCGGCGCGAGCTCGCCGCGCTCGCAGGCCTTCTCGTACTTCTTGAAGTTGTCGGGGAAGGCGCGCTTGAACTGGAGGGCCACACCGCGACCCATGACGCCGACGCAGTTGACCGTGTTCACGAGGGCTTCGACATCGGCGGCCAGGAGGTCGCCTCTGGTGATCGTCAGCATCGTGGCCTTCTCCATAGTCAATAATACCATTCCCGCCGCAGTTCAACCAGCGGATTCTTGGCTCCACCCAGGATGCTCGTCACCCTGGCTCCGGTCTGGAGGTTCTGGACGCCGACGCGGCGCACGAGGGACCAAGGCACTGACTCGTGGAGGAGGAACTCGGCCTGTTTGTGTTCCCTCACTTCGGGGTCACGCCAATCCGTGGCCGCAACGGCCTTCCAGTCGATGATCTCCAAGGCCCGCCGGTCGGAGTAGAAGGGTGAGTAGTAGGCGGCCGCGCTCGTCGGCGTGATGGCCCAGGGTCGCCCCCGTGCGTCCGCCCAGTCCATGACCTCGGCGCAATCGAACTCAAGGTGGAGAATGGGCTCCTGGCCTCCGCGATAAGCGAGCTCGGGGTGGTTGCCCCTGTGCAAAAGATAGAGCATCACCGAGCGGGGACAGAAGTAGAAGGGGACATAGTCGGCGACCACCGTGCCCGGATGGCAGGGAAGGTCGATGTGGTAACGGCGCTCTTTGATGTGGGACATGCCCACGGCCGACGGAGCCTTGGCAAAGGCTTTGAGGCTTGCCTCGCTGTAGAGACAGCCGTCCCGGAGAACCGAAGGGAGGTAGT
>Ga0307376_10001364_pt1 | contig 26551 bp, 30 predicted proteins | sample TR2MG_FD_202536 | JGI IMG/M metagenome (GOLD analysis project Ga0307376, IMG submission 202536) | Soil microbial communities from Risofladan, Vaasa, Finland - TR-2 | ecosystem: Environmental > Terrestrial > Soil > Coastal area > Acid sulfate soil | place: Finland: Risofladan, Vaasa | collected...
CTTTCAAAGACATAGATCATCAACCCTTCTTGGTGGCAATGCTCTAGGGCTGCCGTAACGCCGATCCGTAAAGCCGGGTGTAAGTAATCTAGCTCCTCGCACCGCCTTCCAGTAGTCGGGAACAAAGGGACAGTGTCGAGCTTTGGCTTAGGTTTTTCGACCACCGGCACCGGCTTCTCGACCACCGGCTTCTCGACCACCGGTTTAGCCTTCCTCTTCTTCTTACGCTTCTTGACCTTTTCATCGAAAAGATTACCCCACCACTTATTCCAACTCATTCACACCTCCCTATCTACGATTTTCTTGGATCGATACTTGGTGGTCATTTTATCCGCCCCGAAGGCCAAAGCGTTCAAGAGATGTTTGCAGGCTCGGGGAGCTTTAGAGGGGTTGGTGATGTTGGGGTCTTTACCGTTAGACCACCGGACGCTGGAAGATTCATCGGACCAAAGAGCTACTTCACAATTGTAGAGAAAATATTCACAAGTGCAAGTTACCCAAACACGAGCACCTTTCCCCCTACCGTAGTAGTCTATTTCTAAGTATTGGGGTCTGCCGCTACCCGCCGCCCGATCCGTAGCCCTGGCTTTAATGGTTTTGACCTTACGGCCTTCGGTGTCTTTCCATTCTTTGATGCTGGTATAGAACACGACAACATTGCCTTTGTTCTTCCAAACCTGGGGGTGGGTCTTCTTTGTAGCGTCGATAATACTTTTAACTGTATACATGAATCAAATCCTGTTAGGGTGAAACCTATTTCCCTACATTATAATTTAATGGAGTTCGCCTGTGGAATCTTTCGGCACGCTGAAAATATTGAAACTCTCGGATCTCACAGAAATAAAAATAGAACCCAAACCTGTCGAGCCCCCTAAGAAGTTAAAGCCAGGACCAAAAAAGAAAAAGATAATTAAATCTAAAAACAATGTAGTAGAGATAAAACCTTTGACCCGTAAACGAAGGAAAAAATCTACTGGTGATGATTATTTTTCCGAAGATGAATTGTTGTACATGAACAACTCAAACTCATCCGAGGAAGAAGCTTTGCCTGATATGGGTAACCGAGGCCAAAACGCCGACGAGGAAGTCGCTTTGTTCAACGGTGTTAACGGCGTGGATGAAGTCCTCTACGACGGGGTGGAGTACCAAGAAGACCTCGATAACTTACACCCGGCTGAAGTAGCGGCCCGGTATCAAGCCACTCAAAAAGGGCCGATCGGCGGCTCTGACGAGCAAATTCTCAAAGACCTTCGCAAGCTAGTCTTTTCGGTGCCGTTACTCCCTCAAGACGAAGTCTCTAAGCACTTCAACCAAATAGATTTGTGCGTTTTCCCTACGGTGTATTCGATATTAGACACCAGCATGATCTATTTTGAAGAGGTGATGCAGGTAGTGATAAAGGTAGCGGCTGGGAATACCTACGGGAAGAATATCTATGAAAAGGGTAATCCCGACGACGAAACCGAAACGTCCCGCCGCACCGACCTACGGGGTACTTACAAGCCCCACGAGATCCGCTTCTTAAAAAACTCTTACAACCTCTTCCGACTCTTCGCCCACAATACAGTCAAAGATGAAAATCCTGAATATGAAGGTTCTTTGCCTGTAACCATCCAGCAAGCTATGACGGAATCGGCTTTTATCCGTGGGGTGTACGAAGACATCCTTAGTGATTTTGTCAACTACACTAAACAATACGATGAGCTTCATTGGTTGGCTTTGGAAGCGAAGCTCCGAGACGACCACGACGAATACCACCGGTTGACCGACATCATGATTCTTATCGACAAAAAGTTGAAGTTGAACAAGTCAGCTTATTATATGTCGAGAGAAGCTAGAAGAATCTACTACAAGTACATGGAATTGAGAGCGGCGATCATCACGCCTTATTTGCGATCCGTTTATTCCACAGCCAAGAAGACCGCTAGAAATTCCCATCAAATGTTAGACAACTTTCAAAACGGCTCTATAGGTTTGATGCGGGCGGTGTCGTGTTATTCCGTGAAAAGGCTAGCTAGCTTTGCTTCCGTGGCTAAATGGTGGATCAAGCAGATGATGCTGCTTTCTATCAAGGAAGATGCGAACTTCGTTAAGCTGCCGGTTTCTACTTGGCAAGCCTACACCCAACTAGAAAAAGCTAAGGCGAAGGTCGGGGCGGACGACAACCTCGAAGAAATCGCCAAAGAAGCTAAGATGCCTTTGAAGAAAGCCAAGGCCGTCTACTACACCGTTAAGATCTCCCAAGTATATTCTTTGAACCGCACTTATGACTCCGAAGAAAAGTTGACGTTAGAAGATATAATGACTAACGAAGATAGGTTAGGCGGGGAGATCGACCCGTTCACCGATCTTCTCAGAGATTATTGTTTGGATTCGTATCTTACAGAAAAAGAATTGAAGATTATGGCTCTAAGACACGGGATGGTGGATCTTATCAACGACAAAGAGCCTACGATGGAAAAAAAGATTCAAGAGACGATGATTCAAAACCTGGCTACTTTGGGCTATAATTTCCGATACGGATAAATATTTTTATCCGATTCCGCCTTGTACCCCCGGCTCCCCTTTAAAAGTTATTTGTGAGACGAACGTCAACGTCACACGTAACTTTTTTACACAGGAGTAAACAATGACGCCACAACCGCTACCACAACAAATGATAGGCTTCTCGGGGGGCACCACACGAAAGAAACGTTGGGACGAGGAAGTTCCTTGGTTGGAATTCGCTGACGGTAAGTGGATGAACCTAAGATTCTTCGGTAACAGCACATCGATACTGACTATGGTGGCGACCCACTGGCTAGAAACACTCAAGGGTAAAAGATTCCCTATGCTGTGTTTGAACTATGACTCTACCGAAAGTGCCTTTACCAAAACGGGCTGCCCTGTTTGTGATGAGTTCGACCCTAGGAATAGCGAAGTTCAAGGCATCAAGGACATCTCGGCTAGGTTCTCCGGCTACACCCACGCTATCGATCGTGACATCCAAGAAGCGGGCGGCGTTGGCGCTGACTGGAAAGCTTGGCGACCGGTTCGGCTACCTATCTCAGTCATCATAGCTTTGCAAAACCTCAAAGGCCGTAACGTCCATACCATCAACGGTAAGAAGTACGAAGCCGACGTAGCCGACCCTTACTACGGGCGAGACGTAGCGATCAAGTACGATCCCTATGCCGCTAACCCGCAAGCTAAGTATACTACAGATAAAGGTGATCACACGCCTTTGTCCGACGAAGAAGCGGCTTACATCCCAGGTTTGTACGACTTTCTATCGATGATTGAGTACCCGACGGAATCTGAAGTCAAAAAAGCTTTGCAACAAAACGGCTACTACCAAATGTTGAACGGTGAAGAACCTACTACACAAACAGTAGTCGGCGGCGTACCTACGGTTGACTTGGCTCCGCAAGCACCACAACCACCGTCGGCTCCAGTGGTCCAAAATGTAGCCCCAGCACCTTTGCCTGTGGGTGGGATGAGTAGCGTACAGGCTGAGCCGGAAGCCCATGCTCAAGCACAAGCGCAACAAGCACAAGCGTTTAGGGATGAAGATATTCCTTTTGCGCCGATTGATAGCAAAAAAAAAAGATAGAACCCGAGACGAAAGAGACTAAGAAATATCGTCATAAGCAATCACCGGACGGGGTTACAGCGGTAGAGTTTCAGACTATTATAGAAGGCTATAGTGTCAAATTGAAACGTGCCCAACCCCTGAAGGCTTGCGAAGATGGCGACTTGACCGGCTTGTTGGTTATGAAGTGCTACGCCGACTATCGGGGCGATATGAATTGTGTTCGTTGTCCTGTGCGGGGCTATTGTTTACACACTTGAAAAGAGCCTAACATGGACGTATCGATCGGTTTTGATGAATTTATGAAGCTTAAAGCGGGTAAAGGTCTCAGGATCTTTATCTTCCTCGAAGGCAACGAGAGTTCCCATTTAGATAGTGAATCGTCTTGGGTTCGCTACTTCAATGTTCAAATCCGGTTGGTGCGGTTGAACCTCGATGAGTTCAAAATGTTGGACATCGGGGTGCATCCCAAAATTATCTTCTTCCGTGACGGTCGTGAGTTCAAAGAACTTAACGGCATCCCCTCCGTTACGAAATTTCGGAGTATCTTACAAAAACTCTAAGGAGAAATTTGATGACTATGAATTCGCCTGACTTAGCCGAAGCTCTGGATATTCACGCCATAATGGCCAAAGCGACTGCCAAAGCTCAAACCAAAGCCAATTTGACTCCCGTTTTCTTAAAGCGGGACTCTTTCGCCGCCACCGCTACTTCCACCAGTTCACTTTGTATCGATAAGATCACGGGCGGGGGTATCCCACCTTCAAGGATCGTAGGTATTTCAGGCCCAGAAAGATCTGGCAAGTCTCTTTTGACCACCGAGATCTTAAAGAATCAAGTCGAAGCGAAGCGTTATTGTACCTATTTCGATGCTGAAGGCGCTTCCGATCCGGCTTTTTTGCGGAACCGGGGTATCGTCTTCGAAGATTACATCGGTAAAAGAACCGAAAAAAACAATCTACGGGCGGGTGAGCGGTGCTACCTCAACCTTTACCAGCCTTCTACGGGCACCGAGATGTTAAATTACATCGATTCGGTGGCTAAGATGTTGCCGGAAAATCGAAACCCTACGTCCCCGGCGATGGTCTTTATGCTGGATTCTGTAGTAGCTTTGATTCCTGAAGCTATTTTGGATGATGTCAACAAAGCTCCGCTAGCCGCCCACGCTAGGATGTATTCTAATATGATGCCGGTGGTCAACACCCACCTAGCGAGAACGGGTTGTACCTTCTTGTACACCAACCAGCTAAGAGAAAAGCCTGGGGTCACCCACGGGTCGCCGAGCTACGAGCCTTGCGGAGAAGCTCTCAAGTTCTTTTCTTCTATGCGCCTTCAACTCTCAGCCACCAAACCTAAGATCCACGGCAAAGTCGATCACCCTTTTGTCAACGGCTTTATCAAAGGTGGTGAGTGGAAAGCTGGCGGGGTGTGGCAAGAACCGCACTACAACAAGGCCGGGCAGCAATCAGGTTACGACAAGTACGTCCACACAGCGGTTCGCACGGTGAAGAACAAAGTTTTCACCCCATACCAAGTTTGTTGGATGCGGATTCAATTCGAAGAGGGTGGGAGTATGGGCAGGGGGTTAGACCCGGTGTTCGATATCTTTAGCTTCCTTTTGGAAAACGATTACATCGAAAAGGCTTCTCTTACACCCGAAGAGAAAGAAGCCAAGATCAAAGTCGCTATCGTCAAAGACAAATACGCTATCACCCCTGGGACTAACGTCAACCTAGTAAAGCTATTCGATATGCCTGAAAGGTTTGACTATCTGGAATTGAAAGCCTGGATCGCTACGCATGAAGATTTGGTGAAGAGGATGCGGAAGAAGATGATCGTGTCGGGATTAGTTTATAACAGGGACGAAGAGTAAGACAATCCGGGGAGCTAATTTAGGTTCCCCCTTTAACAAAGGGGGCGGAACATTTGCAAGAACCAAAGTTAACTATCACCCGTGACGACGTAGCTAAGATCAAGGACGCAGCTTTCAATCACATTCACGATACCGTACCTAGGAATTTAGACGACACCGAATTACAGATTCTTTTAATTTGCAAAGGGGTGTTGTTTTTTCTAGGATACAAAGGCATCGATCTTCCAGTTGAAATTGATTATGAATGGGATAGGCATAATATCTCTAGGAAATAACACGAGGTGAATCTGTGGAACTCAAAATCGCCGCTAATGACATGCTCACTATACTCATCGACTCCGGCATCGATGAGACCGACGCTAAGGCTATAATTTTCGACATCATTCAACTCCAAGGGGTAGAACCCCCGGAGCGTAAAAAGTTGATCGAAGTCCGCAGGGAACGAGAAAAAGTTAAGCAGCAACCTACTAAGACCTTTAAAAGTAAAGAGTACGAAGAAGAAGACGAAGAGGAATCTTCTAAGCCAACGCCCAAGGCACGCCGAGGGAAGCGGGTGAACTTTTCAACCTTCGGAGGTACTTCTGTACCTATAAAATAAGGGACATAGTATGGATGCTCAAGCGACTTCGGCAACGATCCTAAAGAAGTTTGTAGAAGAATTTGATGTCAACACGCCGGTACCTAATCAAGAGTACCTAGAATCGCAGCTAAATCGTTTACAACGAATGGCGATGATCTATAAGACACAATCGTCAGACACTAAGCTCTCGGGTCGGCAACGAGCCCGAGCTAGGGATTTAGAGCAAGCGACCAACGGGATGCTCAATGGAATCAAGTTCTCTATCAGCTTTTGGCTGCACAAAGACACCGACCTTATGGAACTAGAACAGGTCACCGCCGAACCCGGCTTGCAAAAAGCTGAGAAAAAAGACAAAGATAAAATTCTAAATTGAGGTAGTGATGTCGAAGTTCATCCAAACCAGCGACATCCACGTTGGGGAGTGTCGTTCGCTCGACGGCTACCTCGAACGGCATCGAGGTGTCTTACAACAAATTACAGATATAGCAGTGGAATCTCGATTGCCGTTGATTATCCCTGGCGATATATTCCACACCAAGACTACTACACACCTTGAAAGATTTATGGTGGACGAGTGGTTCGGTGAGTTAGAGCGCAATAAGGTCCCTACGATCATCACCGCAGGCAACCACGATCATCTTTGGGGTGAGGTCACCCAGCTAGACGGGTACGCTAAGCTGCCGTTCAAGTACGTTCAAATCGTAACTTGGAAGCCTAAAACTCTGGTGATAGGTGATGTCGGTTATATTTGTTTGTCGTGGCGCAATTTCAAAACCAAAGAAATCCACGACATCGTGATGAAAAACCTGCCGCTTATCCAAGATTCCAAATACAAAGTAGTTCTCTTACACGAGTGTATCAGCGGGGTGAAGCTCGACAACGGGTACGTGATGCCTACCGGCACCGCTTGCCCTAAGATACCTCAGATAACTTATTGGGCTGTGGGCGACATCCACAACCACCAACGAACTAATTTAGCGAACGGGTGGTACGCTGGAGCCCCGGCACAATTCAAATTTGATGACAAAGAACCGAAAGGTGTTATCATCGTAGACCTGGCTCACCCTTCCAGGGAGCCTGATTTCGTGCCGCTAGTTTCAAAACCGCTAAGGACGGTGACTTCCGTAGCGGAGATCACGGATGATGCCTACTACAAAATCAAAGGGGATCTTGAAGAAGTGATCAAAGCGAACCGAGAAAGTAAAGTAGTTAAGTCGGAATTTGTCAATACCCAAGAAGATGTCTTAGAGTATGAAAAAATAGGTATCATAGACGGCTTACCAGAATTCCTAGCGGAAAAAGGCTTGGAAGCGGAAGACCAAAAGAAAGCCGTGAAGTGGGTCCAAAGTGTAGTAGGGGGTAGTTGATGAAGACTTTCGGGATAGCTTACCATTCACCTTTGGATCTTCTTACTTTGGTTCCAAACAAAACTAGAGTAACCTTGCAGGCTCAAGACCAAGCCGATGTATTCTTTTCGCAAGACGCCGCTCAAGAGAGCGAATCACCAGTACAAATTGTTTTCGCTAGCCCAAGGTTATTAGTCAGTAAGGGTATAGAGATTATCGATCAAGGAAATCGTGGGCAAATTTTGAACTTGAATAAATTGGATTGGAAAAAGATCCTAACTAAGGGGTAGGTATGAACGACGGATTTCCTCCAGGATTTGGTTATAAACCAGCTAAGGACAGACCAGGGTACGTTTCAGAGCAAGACAAAAGAAATGAAAAGCACCAAAGGTCTTTGAACGACTTGCAACAACAAATACCCGCCGCCGCTAAAGGCGAGCCGCTAAAATACGACGAATACGGTATTGCCCAGGTAGACCCAGCGTCACAAATCAATCAAGCTATGGGTAACGTACCACAGCAAGGCCAACCACAGCAAGGCCAACCACAGCAAGGCCAGCCACAGCAATTCCAAAGCCAGAATGATTTCATGGGCGGCGGCCAACCACAGCAAGCGCAGCAACCGCAAGCGCAGCAACCCCAGGGGATGCCGGAGCAATACGCTCAAACCTTAGCCGATCAAGCGAAGGTCAACCAAGCACGGCAACAACAGATCCCTCCGGCTAAGCGGTCGCAACACCCGGTGATTAAGAAGTTGTTAGATCGTTTTGGTTTAAAGCAAGTCAAACGTCATAACATCACGATCTACGGCGATGAAAAGAATGATGATACTGTGTACACGATGTCTTTGTTGCCAGAAGATCTGAACACTTGGTCTCTAACCACCACCCAAAAGAAGTTGGTTGAGATCGGCCAAGAAGCTATCGGGGTTTACTTCGAGCATCTTATTTGTTGTGCTTCAGTAGTAGCTATCGATAACGAACCGATTTGGAGAATCTTCGAGATCAAACCAGAAGTTTGGGAAGCCGAACAACTTATCGAAGACCACTTTGACATCCCGCTCCGTATCCGTAAGGTCTGTGGGGAACTTCTAGCCGATCTGCTTTGGTCGGAAACCAGACCGATCACCGAAAAACTCACCGACTTCTACCGGGAAGTTGTCTTAGACGGCAAAAAGATCACCTCTTCTTTCGATATCGAAACCGAAGAGAAAGTTAGATACGTTTGCGTAAGAGACGAGTGTAGTATAGTCGAGTTCTTAAAGCCTGAAGAAGACGAGAACGGCCAAGTTAAGCCTTATTATTGCCGAACTTGTGCGGCGAACTTGGTGCAAACCACCGATCTAAAGGAAGACCGCTCAGTCCCTTTGGGCTAAAAGTCACGGAAGGAGACCCAAACTTAAGTCTACGTGGCTTCGTCATGGTTAGGGGAGGGTACACCCCAGACGAAATAAGCAAGATGTCAACTTTGGATATCTTGTTTATCAACCATTATCAAGAATTGCTAGAGACCGAACAACAAAAGTTTTGGACAGACACGTTGGGGGTTATTTGGGAAGCCGAAGAATTTAACAAACCACAAGTCGTGAACAACACCAACACCGGTAAACCAGATAGGATCTTTATTCCTTTGTCGATGGCTGTGAACCCTGAGATCATCACCACGATAAAAGAAAACTTAGGCCTAACCAAAGACGGCAAAAAAGCTAGAACTTTTGTGGGTGGTGGGGATTACGTTCCTAAAGACGGAGAACAAATCACCTCGATGGGTGACTTGTCCAAAGGCGACTTTAAGAAAATGATGGGCGTGCGGTAAGGCTATATTCTTCTAGTGTGTAATCTTTGAATATTATCTAGCAGAGACCCAAGGTCGTGGGCGATATCTTGAAGCCTTGAACCTAAGTCGGCAGCTTCATCAACGGTGGAGCCGCCACGTTCGTCTAGTATGTCCATTAAATCAACACCACCTTGGCGCACGACCTTTTCTAAAGCTTCTAGTGTCTTGTTATACCCCACTGCCGAGTTATACGACATGACGGCTTTATCCAAAGGGTTATTACTGGCTATCGTCAAAGCTTTTCGGATATCTTCTCGGCGGATAAAGGATCGGCCTTGATGGTTGCGATAGGTTTTGATACCCGCAGCCGCTAGGTGGACCCTTAGTTGACCTTTCAAAGCCGCTGATACTGGGTAGTAGCCTTTCTTTTCCTTAGCCGCTGCCCGCTTTTTAGCTTCTTGAATCGATTTCATCTGGCTTTGGCCTTGAGTACCGATCCGGCCCCACCGGAGCATCGCCGTACCATCACCTTGGTCGGTGTATTCCCAAAACTTATTCGACGTACCCTCGGAAAATTCCAACCGAACCACGTCACCGTCTTCGACCCCTTTGCCTTCCTTGGCTGGGTTCGCCTTTTTGCCTGGAGGTGGCCACGTAGAATACCGCCGCTCGGTGATAAAATGGCCTTGGTCTTTAGCGCTTTTGCTCGCTTTAGCAGCCTGGAAATTAGGCTTGCCGGAATTCTCCCAACAATACGTATGATACATCTTGATAGGGTATTCTTTGCTCTTCATATTTTTCTGGGAGTCCCACCACGTCTCGTGAAGCTTATCGTAATCTTTAGGCTTCAAACCTTTAGGCTTGCCGTGTACGGCTAAGGCGTAAAAGTTGACATCATCAATATTACCGTAACCGTCGTGGGAACCTTGGACCACTCCGCCAGGCAAAACCAACGTAGCTTCGCTCCAACCTTCATCAAGATCAGCACTCAGACCAGTCAAGCCATCGTGTAGTATAGACTTATTGCAGACAGGACATTCAAAACTTGACAATCCCACGGAGTTCTCCCTTGGTATAAGATAGTTTGGTACTGACAAGATAACCGTTATCTTTAGAACACGGAGGGACTTATGCGAAATGTTTTGCTTAAAGCGTTGAAATCCATAGCTTCGATAGATGATTGGTCTGGGCGGTGGGTTCACTATTCCAAAACCCCGTACCTTAAAATAAACCCAAAACCATTTCATCGAGATCCTACGGGTATCTATCTTTTTCCTGAAGAATTTGTGCCAGAAGGTCACCTATGGGAAACCTTCCCCTATAAATTTGTAGTAGAGCTTCCTAAAGACGCCAAAGTCTTAGACCTAGCCAAAGTATCCAGAGAAGAGATGACTGATATCGTGAAGCATTGCTTCGGGTACATAGGCCGTGACATCACCCAAGAAGAACTAGACAAGCTGGAAAAGCATAAGGACTATCAAGACTACGGTTGGGAAATCATGACTAACTCCGATTTCATGTATGCCAAAAGTAAGTGGAACAAAGCTTTCAGGGATCTGGGTTATGATGCGATCTTCGATGATCTCAGAGCTATCCATACCAGCGAAATCCAATTGCTTATACTACATCCTAACAAGCTGAAGATTGTTGATATGGTTCGCAAGTCCGGCAGCGGCTTCAACGAGCTTAAGAAGGTCACCGACGATCTAGCCGAGAGATTCAAAGAGTACGGTGAAGTCACGGTGGAAGAGCCTAAAAAGCGCCCGGAAGGTTCTTGGACCCGTAATAAAGTTCTCAATAGTAGGATCACGATCGAAAACGGTGAGCGTTCCGCTGATATCAAGATCCAACCGAACGACGACCTTACCGCTATAAACATCCACTTGAGCCGCTCCCGCCCGAGATTAGGCCACGGGATTGGGTTTGATTATGTATTCAAAAAGAAAGATTATGATAGGATGGACGGATTCTCCAAAGCGTTAGACAAAATCTTCAATGGCCCTCACGAATACGAGGTAGGTAAAGAATGAAAGCTCAAAATTAAGAGGACTTATTATGGCCTTAGATCTGATAGCCGTTTTACAGGTAATAGCAGATAACAAAACTTATTATCACATCACCGAAGATGTGAATGTTCCAGCAATAATGCGTGAAGGGTTAAAGCCTCAAACAGGGCCTCGTTCTATTAAAATGGAAGACGACGACCGGGTCTTTTTATTCACTAGTGAAGAAAATTACGATAATGCTTTGAGCAGTTGGTTCGGTGAAGAATGGGAAGACATAGCCGAGGAGCGGGGAGTGGACCTAGAAGATATTAATCTCACTGTTTTAAAAGTGAAGTTACCCTCAGATTTTCCTTTGGACGATGATCACGACGACCAGGGTAATGAATTCTTTGAAGCCTCGACCAAAAAGATAATCCCACCTAAATACATATCCATTCACAAGGAAAATCAATAAATACGAGGTAGGTAAAGAATGAAAGCTCTAGTCACTGGCGGTTGCGGTTTCATCGGTTCACATCTAGTTCAAAAGCTTTTGGCTATGAAGTGCGAGGTCTTCAACATAGACAAGCTCACCTACGCCGCCAACCCTGAATTCCTCCGTGAATCCGCTAGCAACCTCTTATACAAGTTCTCCAACGTAGACATCACCGACAAAGACGGCGTACAGCGAGCGATCGACTACGCTAAGCCGGATGTAGTATTCCACTTAGCCGCTGAATCACACGTAGACAACTCGATCGCCAACGCCGACGACTTCGTCAACACGAATGTAGTAGGCACCTACAATCTTTTAGAAGCTGTGAAAGAGAGAGACATCCGCTTCATCCACGTATCCACCGACGAGGTCTACGGGTCTATCCGTGAAGGGTCTTTCACCGAAGACACCAGTTACAACCCACGCTCACCTTACTCAGCCACCAAAGCAGCCTCAGACCACCTCGTCCACGCTTGGTACGTGACCTACGGAAGCGACACGATCATCACCCATTGCACTAATAACTACGGCCCCAACCAACAAACCGAAAAATTAATCCCCACGGTCATCACCAAAATATTGAACAAAGAAAAAATCCCGGTGTACGGGGATGGGAAAAATGTAAGAGATTGGATGTGGGTCGGCGACCACGTTAACGGTTTGGTGAAAGCGGCGGTCTACGGCGAAGCTGGCCAAACTTACAACTTCGGCGACAACCGCCACGAATTAACCAACCTAGAACTTGTAAGACAAATTATCAAGACGATGGGTGCGTCAGAAGACCTTATCGAGTTCGTGGAAGACCGGCTCGGTCACGACTTCAGATACTCGGTGGATTCAACTTACGCTGCAAGAATATTGTCGTGGGCTCCTTTAAAAGACATGGAACAAGGTTTAAAGGAGACTATCGCATGGTACGTAAACGAAAAGGGATTATCTTAGCAGGCGGCACAGGCTGCCGTCTTTACCCGTCCACGATGTCAGTGTCTAAACAGCTATTACCTATCTACGACAAGCCGATGGTGTATTACCCGCTGACGACTTTGATCCAATCCGAGATCAACGACATCCTTATCATCACCAACCCCCACTTCGTTTGGCACTACCGGGAGCTTTTCAAAGACGCTCACGAGCTAGGGCTCAACATCGAAGTCGCTATGCAACCCGAAGCCGGGGGTATCCCACAAGCGTTCACTATCGGGGAAAAGTTCATAGGCGGCGACGACGTTTGTTTGATACTCGGGGACAACTTCTATTACGGCGGTTTTATGCCGACGGGGGTACACGCCACCCAAGCCACCATATTCGCCTACAAAGTTCACGATCCTTCAGCCTACGGCGTTTTAGAATTCGACAAGGGAGATATCAAAGGTATCGTGGAAAAACCTACCGAGTATATTTCCCCCTGGGCGGTCACCGGGCTCTACTTCTACCCCAATGATGTAGTAGAGATAGCTAAGACTTTGAAGCCGTCCGGCAGGGGCGAGCTAGAGATCACGGATGTCAACCAGCACTATTGTGACCAAGACAACTTGAGAGCGGAATTTATGGCTAGGGAGTCGGTTTGGTTGGATTGCGGCACCCACGACGCCTTAGCCGACGCTACTTCCTACGTCCGTACCGTAGAAGCTCGCACCGGGTTCAAGGTAGGGTGTTACGAAGAAGCGGCGTTGAACTACGGGTTCGCTGAGCTAGAGGGCATCGAAAAAGCGGCGGCTAAGGTCGGCGGGGCCTACGGGGAATATCTTAGAACCTTTCTAGGTTAAATTAAAGATATTCAACCATAGGAGCCTGGAAATGGATCGTCTTTTACAAGCTTTGGCGAATGTAATAAAATTCCCCAAGCAACCCAAAGTTTTGGAAGATGAAGAAGACGACTACAAATTCAGGCTGGATGATAAGTTCTTGTCGGCTACCGGGCCGTTGTCGGAAGAAGACAAGAGCTTAATTCGAGAAGAGGTCGGACGTTACGACGAGATCTTAGAATTTCTCGAAGCCGCTCCCCAAAAAGACGAAGACGCTATCATGGACCTTTGGGACGACTACATCGATCGGATCGAAGAGCGAATCAATGAATCGCAAAAGAGGGCCTAGATATCTGTTTAATTTGTGTGGAATACCAAGCCCAACGGATGACCTTCACCGAAATGGAATCAGCGGTGAAGGAATCTGTGCGGTCTAAAATGCAAGAAGAGCCTCACACAAACCAAGAAGTTGAGAAGAAAATTATCGAAGTGGAATCAGAGGCTTAGAGGAAAACGTTTTGGATTCGGCCTATAGGGTGGAACCCCAACGTTCAAGGCTTCTGGTTTTCAAAATCAAACTTAAAGCCGCAGTCGTTACATTTCACATACCAATCACTACAATCGGCTTCATCCTCAATATCGTCGCTTTTGCATTTAGGGCAATGACCTGGGTTTACCATTTTTTGACCATCTTCTCTGCCGCAAGGGGTGACACAACTATAACAGCCTATGCACCTACGCCACTTCGACAATGTGATACCTCGGGTGAAAGTAGTCCGATCCGCTTTCGTACCGTAACGGCCCTTTGTGAAGTTTGTGAGCGTGCCCACAAAAGAAATATCTTACACCATAATCTTCTTGAAGCCATTCTCCTAGTGAGGTTGAAGCGGACAAAAGATCAAATAGATGGTTGCACGACGGGGTTTTGATGACAGGGAAATGGGAAGCGTAAACCAATGTCTTTTGCTTGTCTTCGTCGGTCAAGGCATCCACATTCCGGTACAACCCATCTTGAGCTTTCTTTTGCATCCACCGATTGGTATCGCCTTCTATCATCAAAGGTAGGTAATTAAAATCATTTGATGCGAACACCACCTGGGGGTTGGAATACCACCCGGTGTGGCCGAAGATCACGATCTCTTTGAACCTAAACGGGCCATCTTCGTCTAAGAAGTGTACGTTGTTTTCCTTGAATGTCTTACAGATCTCAAAATAATTAAGATCGTAGTCTGATTGTTTAGGGTTCCGGTAGGTCTTGTTACCGAAGGCGTCTAAAGACTTCCTGGTCCTTTCCGTGCGGCACCAATAGTCGTGGTTGCCTATCACCGAAACGAAAGGCTTGTCGGGGTTGTGCGCCCGTAGAATCTCCACGGTGGATCGCAAAAGCTTGCGGCCCTGCGCCCCACCGGAGTAGTCGCCGTTGTGCATTAAGATATCGAAATCTTCTTTGGCGATGTCTTCAGCTAACTTTTTGATCCACTTTCTTTTGGTGAGCCCTTCGTGCGTGTCACTCGTTTGTAGTACAGAAACCATTTAGCTACCTCGAATTCCCAGTATCTTTTTCAACGACATCCTTAAATCATTATAGATGTTTTGGGTTTCGGGTTGTATGGAATTCGTCATTCTATCGAAAAGATCATCGACGGTGGGTTTTTCTTCGGGCAAAAGATTCATAACTTCTCGTTTGGTCTTATCCATCTCCAAGGCCATAGCTTTGACGATTTCTAAGAACATACTACGGATATGGTTTTCGACGCCGCTTAAGATTTCCACCGGGTCTTTCATCTTTTCTAGTTGAGCGAGGGCGGCTCTGTGGGCGTTGGTAAGGGCTGAAAGCTGGTAAGAGTTATCCAGAGTCGGGGTGCCTTGCCAAATTGCTGTGGCGACTCCTACGCACTCTGACAATGAATTGACTTGTAGCTCTAACATCTCACGATGTGTCTTACATTCTTTTAGCCTACGTAAAACTTCGATTTGGATCGCTTTGATCTCGGTGGAGTTAACTTTTTGAAGTTCTTTTTGCAGCTTTTTGCTGCCGGTCGGTATAGGAAATTCGGTATCGCCGAGAGAGCTTAGATTGATTTCCTCTTTGCGTTTGCTCATAATACGTTACACCTTACTTTCAAACAGGAGAATCAAATGGGATGTTGTGGCCGCAACGGTGGTTTCCCCAGTCTCACCAAGCAAGTCAAGAACCTTACCGTAGATATAGCTAATGTTGTAGCTTATGCTAAGTTAACGGGTGAAGTCAAAGCGGATAAAGATATCGTAGAAAAGCGAGTTTACCTTTGTAAAGCTTGCCCCCGCCTTAAAAACGGGCGGTGTACCGCTTGTGGATGCTTCATAGCTTTGAAAGCTGGCTTCCAAGCGTCGTCTTGCCCACTCAAAAAATGGTAATCTATGATTTGTTTTCTCGTCATCGTAAGCTTCGCATACTTTTACCTACGGCTGCTACGAAAGCAAAACACACTAAAGGAGGCTATGCTTCGAGAGATCGAACGGGTGTGGATCAACCCTATAAGAACTATCAAAGCCTATAATAAGATATTTAAGATCTACAACCGCAAGATCGCACGACTCGAAAAGATGTTTGTCAATTTAGGCCACGAAGATCTACTAGAACGATTATGTAAGATAGATAAGTTAGCCGAAGAAAACGCCAAAAGCGTTAACCCACCTAAGAAACCAAATAGGGTACTAAATTTAGTCGAAGACGAAAACGACGACTGAAACACCATTACCTTCCTGGTAGGGAGGTGACTTTTGGTTAAAGAATTCAATCCGTCAGACATATTCGATCAACTTAGAGAATCCGGGCTAGACCCGTCTATCTTCAACAAAATAGACGAAGGGGGATTTCCCAAAGCTCCCAACTTTTTAGAATGGTCCGTTGGGCCGCAATTTCTAAATACCTCTATTTTGCCCAAGCAAGTCGAAATAGGAACCAAACTGTTTTGTGACTATTGCCCTGATTGCTCTGTCCCAGGCTACATCGATACGTTGTTCGACCAAACGATCGGTAATATCAAGAACAACATAGTGTTTTTGGAACACGGTAAGTGCCCTTCGTGCTCTCTTACTAGGTTCGAGCTTTTGAAAACTGGAAAGCTTTTGTACCGAAATGAGTTAGTTGGTAGTTGTGGGCAAAGATGTATCCCCAAAGATGCTTTGGTCTATTCCGACAGAGGCATTATTGAAATGTCGGACGTAGAAGTTTGGGATGATCTTTCACACGGCCACGTTGCAAAAAAGATCGACTCGGGTGTGCTGCCTTCTCTCAGGATCACAACAAAATTCAACTACACCCTCACTGGAGCGAAAGAAACTCACATCGTTCCTGTTTTGCGGCAAGACCCCGAATTCCATAAAATGACTGCGAAAATGCGATCCACCAGAAAGTTCAAAAAAGAAATAAAGATCGAGCACATTCTTATGAAAGATTGCCAAGTCGGCGATCTGTTACTACTACACAAAGCCAATCTTTGGGCCAAGAGGCCTTTTGAATTCGAGCCCTTTGAATTTGTTCCGCACAAACAAGCCCACAACCAAAAGACTTTCAGCTTCCCGACGGAAGTCACCCCAGACCTAGCCCGGCTGTTAGGGTACATGGTTGCTGACGGTGACTATTGCCGCAAGTACAATGTTAGGGTGGTTACCAGCAACGAAGATACCGAAGCTGATGTTAAGCGATGTTTCCTCGGCGTCTTCGGCGAAGAGCCTAAACTTGACGAAGCCAGAAAGTTTACATACACCGACGACTACTACAAGTCGTGGGTGCTTAACGGTATAGAAGCTGTGGAGTGGTTTAGGCACATAGGGTTAAAGCCTGTTACTGCCCGTGATAAGGAAATCCCTGCTTGTATCTTACAGTCACCGAAGGAAATTGTTTGTGAATTCCTAGCTGGGTTGTACGGCGCTGACGGTAATATCTTCAACGACCAAGGGAATGTTCGAGTACAATACTCTTCTGTTTCTAAGCGACTAATCAAACAGGTTCGTGTGGTGCTCCTTAACCTGGGTATCGTGACCCGGTGCGACCGTAACGAGTCACCAAAGTTTGGGAAGTCGATCGACTACTCCGTAGAAGCTGAAGAAGGCAAACAAAGCTATTTTCTAGCTACCAAAGACGCAAAGTATGTAGAGATTTTTCGGAATAACGTCAAGGTCGTCGAGAAGAAAAAGATCGCTACGTTGGCTGAGTCACACCTATCCGGCCACACCGAGTACCACACACCCTACGGTGCTTTCCGAGAGTATGGTTACGAGAAATGGCATCCCTCGCTCCAGGCTTTAGTCGAACAAGGCTACTACCCCGTACCTATCACCAAGATTGAAGACGGCCCGGATCTCGATATGGCCGATGTCATGATCCCCGGAACAAACCTATATACAGCAGATTCATTTATAAACCATAATAGTGGAAAAAGTAAGCTTGTCGCTATGTTAGCGACCTACATCAATCACAGATATTTGAAATTAGCTTCACCGATGCGGACGTTCAACCAAAGTTCTGGCGATATGTTCTTAGGGACATTTTCCGGTTTGACGATGGATCAGTGTAATAGAAACCTTTGGTCGCCGTTCCGGGCTTTTATGGACGCTTCGCCGTGGTTTCAAAAATACCACCGCTTTTTGAAGGACCAAGAGAAGAAACTAGGGGTCGAGCTTTACCACGATCTTCAAAATTCTATTACATATATCCATAAGAATTTGCATTGGTACTCTACGGGGTCGGAAGCTCGGAAGATGCGTGGTGATACTAGGATTTTCGCAGCGATCGACGAGCTTGGGTGGATGAATTCGGACGAGTCTAAGTCCGACCAAACCTTTATGAACGCTGACGCTGTTTACACCGCACTCGTTAACTCTCTTACAACAATCCGCACCAAATACAATAACGTATTCAGCGCTGACAATTATGATCTACCACCACCGATCATGGCTAACGTGTCTTCGCCGTCGTCCGCTAAGGATAAGATCATGCGGTTGACTAAGGACGCTAGCCGCAACACCCGTATCTTAGCCTTCAACGCTCCTACCTGGGAGATGAACCCTGACTTCAACTACGAAGATCTAAGGGAAGAGTTCGCTCACTACGATGATCTCACGTTCAATAGAGACTTCGGGGCCGAACCTCCCTTGGCTGCGAACCCATTCTTATCGGAACCGAAGCTCGTAGACAAAATAGCTACCGGGGAAGAGTTCAAAGGCTTCGACGTAACGCTTTTCACAGCCAAAGACAACTTCGACGACACCTTCAAAAGCGCTCGGATGAACCTTAAGCGAGGCGACAAAGTTATCCCCAGGATGGCTACCTTCGACCTCGGCTACCGCAAGAACGGCCTTTCTATATGCGTTTTTTCTCTTACACCGGAATCAAAACCTAAATTAGACTTTGCTATCGCTATCACCCCCGATCCTAAATTGAAGATACGAGTCAATGTAGTAGACGTTTTTGAAAGCTTTACGATGCCGCTCGTCACCAATTTCAATATCAAACACGCTTTTTTCGACCGTTGGCAAAGCCTCGATCAAATAGAGCGGCTTAAGATCTTGGAAGTTGATGCTCAGATGCACTCCTTGACCTACAAGGAAATGGAAAGTGTAAGAGGTTCTATCATCACCCAGAGCGTCACCATACCCCGTATGGAAAAGCCTATGACGGAATATGCCAAGGAATACGTGGACGACAAGTTCGTTAGTCAAGAAGGCTCGGCCCAGCTAGGGATTCAGCTTCTTACGGTACGTGACATGGGCCACAAAATGATTAAGCCGTTGTTGGGCGACGACGATATCTTCAGGGCTTTTTGCTTGGGTGTGGTCAAGCTTTCCGACCCCAACATCAAAAAAGACTACATGGAGGTTGTGGAAACGAAATCCGGTCACCGGGTCGCTTGTCTAGGCACGCTACGCTTTCGTTCTGACGAGAGTGGGATGCAGCACGGTGGTCTCGGCACGGTGGAAGGGGCGGAAGGCAGAGTATTAGGCACGGTACGAACTCGTAAAAATTGAGGGCTCTATGACAGAACAAGAATATGATTTTGGTATTCCTATGGTGCCTGAACACGAAGCTAGAACGATCCATACTTACCCGCCTGTCAACCCTTACAACGATGTGACCCAAGGCCGGGTGATCGGGTGGTGGTCCGGCGGGGTCGCTAGTGCCGTGGCTTGCTTTTTGTCCTTAGAAAAATGGGGTAGCGACGTGGAGCTTGTCTTTTGTGACACCGCTTTGGAACACCCAGACACCTACCGCTTTATGGCAGACTATGAAAACAAACTAGGGGTTAAGATCAAAAGGATCAAAAGCGAAAGGTTCGGGGAGCCCGAAGATGTTTGGCACCAAGTCACCGGTTTGAACTTCGCCCACGGTGCTCCTTGCTCGATGTACCTCAAAAAATACCCTAGAATAAAATACCAGAAGCTTAAGACCGATTTTTGTCAGATCTTTGGCTTCGACTACGACGGCAAAGAAATGCGCCGGGCTACTAATATGCTCACCAACAACCCCGACCTCAATCCTGTATTCCCTTTGATTATAAACAAATTGAATAGAGAAAAGATCTTCGCCAAGATAAAAGATATCGGGATCGAACCCCCTTCGGCTTACAAACATTTCCTAAACAATAACTGCATCGGAGCGGATGATTCGCCTAAAGGTGGGTGCATCCAAGGCGGCATAGGGTATTGGCAAAAGATTCAACGGTTGTACCCGAAGAAATTCGACTACATGTCTGAGATGGAGCACAAGCTCAGCCGTAAAAAAGGCCAACCGGTAACGATTTGCAAAGACCAAAGGAAAGACACCAAGGGAGCTAGGTTGTTCTTGAAGGTTTGCTCAGACTTCCCTGACGTTGAATCCATAGCGGTTATCAAAGGCCGGGAGCCTATAACACCTTTTGAGTGCAACGGGTTTTGTTCCACGGACGAACAGGTTTAACTTAAAGGTACTTACAAATATGTACGAGGCGCTTGATGAAAAGCTTAATAACTGCATTGCACCGGGTGGTGGAAGCTGGGGAACTTATCCGGTTCCCGGCGTTGACGGTGAATCTCACCCCAGGTGATCGGATCGTAATGGTGTTGATGGAAAACGACCCCCACCCAATCCCGCCGGGCACCGAAGGCACGGTGAAAAATATCAACAAAACCGGCGAAAACCAATACCAAGTCAAAGTGGATTGGGACAACGGTAGCGGGTTGATGATCTTACTACCCGAAGATATCGTCACGAAAATATAAAAGGACTACAAGCCTGGCACCGTTAAATTTCAAAGTAGTAGAACTATCACGGGAGAAATAATGACTTACGCTAAGAAGGTGGCTGAAATAGATTTCTTGTACGACCTGGGTCTAAGACTACCGGAGTACAAAAAAATCACCGCCACGCTCAACAAACGCAGACCCAAGTACGGCACCGATGAAGAATGGGTTGCTGCTTTGGGATCGATGGTTGATAATATCCGCCACAACCCGTTACAAGACGATATCAAAAAAGAAGCGTTAGCGGTGTCCCAGCTTTGTCCGGTTTGCAAGCAAGCTTCGGAACCAATCACTTTGATGCGTAACCGAAAAGCCTACTATTGTAAGGCTCACCGGGCTGTGACCCCCGCTGTCGTAGACGAAGAACAACTTCTCAAGTAAGGCGGCACGCATGACCTTGTACAAATTCAATTCTCACCCCGCTCCGGGGTTCAACGCTGACGGCTCTTTGGTCACCGTTCGTCAAACTTCAGTCGGCTCGGTTTCTACCACCAAGAAAAAGGTTGAAACCACAGCCAACGTCAACTTCGGTGGTGGCGGTTTCGGCGGCTCGGGCGGCTTCGGTGGCAACGGCGGGGCTGGAGGTGGCGGCAACGCTGGCTTAGGCGGTACTGGCGGAGGTTCACCTTTCGGCGGCTCCCCCGGCGGCTCCGGCGGTACGGTAGACCACTACAACCCGATACACGACCGGTTAGACGAAGGTAGTGTAGTAGAGGATTGGATTCCTCGTGATGCAGCCGGACTAGACGAGATGTTCCGGCTTATGTACCACAGAGACCATATCGCCGGTACTGTAGTAGATATTCTTTCCGATCTGATTTGGTCTGATTTCGAATTGGTTGGGGTGCAAGACCCGGTGATTCGAAACTTGTTTGCTGATTCTTTAGCGGCTATCGACCCTATCACCACCTTCCCCGATCTCACCAGGGAATTTTTGGTGTTGGGCCGTACCGCTTCGTCGATGATCTTCGACAAGCAACGAGGAATTTTCAAAGATCTTATTTGCCACGACCCTAGTTTTCTCCAACTTACTCCGGTGCCGATCCAAGGCTTCGACCCTAAAATAGATCTTATACCTTCCCCGGCTATGCGAGCTTTCGTGGAGTCCGAAGATCCTAGAGATATCGACGCCAGAAAAGTTCTACCCGCAGCGTATATAGAAGCGGTAAGGATGGCTTCAGGTTCCGGTGTGGGGATGTCAGGTTCGGCTATGCACCAATCGAATCACGGCTCGGGTGGTATCGGCGGTATTCCTTTAGACCCGATCAATACATTGTTCTTACCCCGCAAGCGCTTCAACAACGACTACGTTGGTACCAGTGTCTATACTAGGCTCATCACATTTTGGGCCTTAGAAAAAGCTCTTATCAACGCCACGGTGACTTCCGCTCGTAGGCGTTCCCGGTCGGTGTTTCACATCACCGCTGGTATCGATAATGTTTGGGAGCCTACCGGTGAAGAGATGGACAACCTTAGCGGAATGTTTATCCAAGCCGACCACGATCCCGTCGGTGCTGTGGTTTGTACTAGAACCGGCGTAGACACCAACGAAGTCCGGGCAGGGCAAGATTTTTACAAATGGGCCGATGAGTGGGAGTTGTTAAACGAGGGTAAAATGAGAGCCCTCGGTGTAAACGATGCTTTGTTGAGTGGGGATGCTACCTACTCGAATCAAGAGAACGCCAGGATGTTTTTTATGGAGCGTGCTATGCACCTCCGTGAGAACATCACCCAGAGATTGTTTTACAAAAGATTGTTTCCTTTGTTGGCTAGAATTCATGGTTTTCAAAAGCGAACTACAGCGGAATTGGCTCACGGCATACGGATTATTAAACGTGACCCGTACAAACCGGTCGCTGACGGGCCGATGACCCAAAGGCAAGCGTTGGACATCCCGACTTCCGAGTTGATTATCCCACAAATCTCTTGGAAGAAAGAACTCGTCAGCGACGTAGACGAAGTTCGGATGGATATTTACGAGAGACTAGAAGAAAAAGGGGTGCCGGTCCACCTTAGAGATTGGGCTTCGGCGGGTAACGTCAACCTCGATACGCAAATGTCTGGGTTATCCGCTGACTCTGATTTAAGAAAACAAGTAAACACTTGGAAACAAGCGTCGGGTATGTCCGAAACCGACAGTGACGAAGAAGAAGCACGGCTGGAATTCGTTCAAAACTTAAAAAGTTTATCCCACACGAAGCTAACAGCCGCTTTAGGCTCGAAGGCTCAAGACCTAGGCCCTTTATCCTCTTTTATCTTTTGGGGCTCTGAGTGCTCGCTAGGGCCGTTGAGAGCGGATGAATTGGCTGACTTCCTCAAGACTATCTCCCCTGCCGATAATTCCTACCGGGTGTTGGCTAGCGGGGAAGCTTTGAAGCAAAAAACCCACGAATACTTCCACAACCTAGTCAAAGCTGAAGTAGCCCATTATTTGATGTTCCGTACTAAATTGACCCGCCACCGACCCGGCTTAACCGGCGATACCATAGCGGTGTTGTCGAGAGAGATCAAGAAGGTGATGGACCAATACGCTTCGCACGGTGATGTCTACCAGCTAGGCAAGGTGTGCGAAAAAGAACTTCGGATGCTCGCTTCCTTGCACGCTCCGCAAAAAAAGGAACGATCCGAAAGGGCGGCCCCTAAAGAATCTAAGTCGATCGAAGGTGCTGTGGCTAAGTCTATGGATAACGTCAAGCGAAGTCTCAAAGACACACCCAACAACGACCCTGGGTTGTTTGGCGGCAAATAGAATAAAAACAAGATGTTATATATTGTGTAAGACAAAAACCCCAAAAAGTGCTAAAGTCCATGACACCAGAGGCCGATAAGGCTTTTGGTTTCTTTTTGGGAGAAATATGAAGAAATTTAAGAGATTACTACAAGCAGCCAAGGCCGGTTTGGTTTACCGCAACAACCGCCCCGATCCCTCTGCGTTGGAAGACCTTATGATGGCAGCGGATAGGTGCCATCCGTTTGTGTTCCTACCCGACATCCCTAAGCGACCTAAGTTCAAACCGACTGGCGATCCTTTGACAGATATTTCAGATTTCGCTACGGATTACTTCGAGGCGACCACGCCTAGGGAAGCGTCGGAAGAAGACCACCCGATCGACCAACCGTTTGAAGTATTCTCGATGGAATACGCTGGCGATCACTATATCACCGTCCCCCGAGACGACGACCCGATAAAAGTTTATATCGACGCTATGATTTGTGAAGAAGTTGGTAAGGCCCACCGCTACTACCTACTCGTTATCACTAATGGTGTTGAAAGTGTGTTGTGCTTAGAGGGTGATGCAGCTTCGGCTTACTCTTCAGTCGTGGCTGGGATGCTTGAAAAGCTAAAGAGGTTTGATTGTGGTGTGGAAAAAGTTAAGGAGAACGTGTCTTACCGCTCCAAGGATTCCAAGAAAAAGAAAAACATCTCAAAGGATGTAGTATTCATCGTCGCTGATAGGGGCAACACACCCAAACCAGCGCTAGGTAGCCGTAACGTAGAGTGGTCCCACGCCTTTGAAGTAAGGGGCCATTGGCGGTCTTATCCCAACAAGCCTGACTTCGTGGGCGTAGACCGGCACGGTGACCGGACCCAGCCAGGGCGTACCTGGGTGAAGCACCACACCCGCAAAGAAGACAAAGAATTCAAGAAAAAAGTTAGAGTAGTCAAAACTTAGCCTACCTTCCCCTTTAAAAGCATTGAAGTACATTCAAGTTTTATTGGGGAGGTTCTTCATGACCGAAGCTACGGATAAGGATCAAGTCGATGGGTTAACATTCATGGAATATTGCAAATATCACGAAATCCCAGCAACTCAGGTTGTCGAAGATTGGGCGGCGTTTTTTCTCCATGAGAAGGCAAAAGTCAAAGAACTCTACGCTGAAGCTCTCAAATACGCCGAAGACCGAGGCAACAGGCTACCCAAAAACCCACCCGGCCCCATCCTAGATATAAAAGTAGCTCTAAATTGTATTCACGGCCAAACAAAAGTCAAACGAACACGCCGAAAATTCTTAGAAGCGATCTATGAGAATTTTAGGTGGTTGGACGGTTGGACTTATGAATGTTGTAAGAAACATAACAAAGCTGCGATGGAAGCCGAAATCAAAATGATCCTAGAGCAAAAGGAAAAACAGAAGATAGAAGATAGAGCAAAGAGGAAAGAAGAACAAAAGCTAGAGGCAAAGCAAAAGAGGCTTGAAGATAAGCAAAAGAGGCTCGCCGAGAAGCGAGAGATTGTAATTCTAGCGAACCAACCAGAACCAGAAGAATTGGAATTAGAGCAAGAGCCCGTAAAGCGAGACGAGTCTTGGGGCGACTCCAGATTAAACCTTATTAGGGCTAACAAGCCAAAGGTTAAAGCGTTGGGAGGGCCTTCCTGTGAAGAGGTTATGGGGGGACTACAAGCCAACCCTACGGTAAATGCGTTGGTGCAGGAGTTAGGCGACCACGATGTTGATGTAGGGAAAGAGATAAGCTGTTTCTTACACAAACTTAGGAGCAGTCAAATAGCTCAAGACCTTTAAAATAAGAGTACACCCCTAACAAGGACGTACTCTTATGGACAAAGCGATACTCTCTTCACGCTTCACGGTGCCAACCCATTTGGTGCCGTTAGAAAGCTTGGAGCGTTTTACTACTACAATAAAAGATTCCGAAGGCGAAGATGTAAATTATCAATTTTACGACCACGACTTCGAAAAAGGTGTAACACATTTTGCCAGGGGAGATTTGGATCTGATCCAAGAGTTCTTCGGTGATATCCCTATGGAAGATCGCCGGGCCGAGCCTAGGATGGCTCACCAGATAGAGTTCACCAAAGACCTCTACCCTAACCAGCAACAAGTAGCTGATTCTATTCTCACCGGGGACGGGTACGGGACTATTTCAGCACCACCTCGCTTCGGTAAGACCGTCGTTATGGCATACATAACATGTCAATTAGGCTTAAAGACTATCTTCCTTTCCCACCAGATAGATTTAGCCAAACAAGCTTTGAAGACCTTCTACGACTTCACTAATGTTATGGACTTGGAATACGACACCGGTAAGCAGATAGTAGGGTTGGTCACTAAGTGGTCTGATCTCGACAAGTTTGATGTCAGCTTTATGTCTTACCACAAGTTCGTTACCGGCAAAGGGGCTTTGGAAGCGTTAGAAAAATACCAAAACGCTTTTGGGTTGGTGTTCGTAGACGAGGTCCACCGAGCTTCCGCTACTAAATATTCTGGTGTGGTGTCGAACTTCAACTCGAAATACCGCCACGGGGTGTCCGCCACGATCGAAATCAAATCCCAACGCCACAAGATCAACAACTTTGTTCTAGGGCCTATCGTAGCCGAAGGGGACGCCGACCAAGTACCTTGCCAAGTCAAAATAGTAGAGACCCATATCAAAATCCCTATGGTAGCCAGAGACCGCACCTTCTTCGGCCAAATGCTCAGCTACCTAGCCAGCCACAAAACCCGAAATGACTTCTTGGTGTCTTACATCGCAGCTTACGCTGAAGCCGGGCACTATTGTATCGCTGTGGCGGATCGAACGAATATGATCAACTACATTGTCGAACGGTTGAAACTGAGGGGAATTACCGCCCAAGCCTTCCACGCCAAAGCTTTCAAAAAGAAGTCGCTGAGAGAAAAAGCTTTGCAAAAAGCTAGAAGCGGGGAGATCCGGGTGTTGGTCGCTATGCGGTCGATGGTGTTGGGTTTGGACATCCCTCGGGTAACAACCTTTTTCAACCTCGCCCCTACCGCCAACCCGCCTAACTACTATCAAGAATTTTCTCGGGTGCGTACCCCGTACCCAGGTAAAACTTTATCCTATGTAGTAGATTTTGTCGATAATCATCCCGTCGCTTATTCTTGTATGACCACCCGAGAAAAGCTCTACCACGAGAATAAATTAGAGGTCTTGTA
>Ga0307376_10001365_pt1 | contig 26536 bp, 34 predicted proteins | sample TR2MG_FD_202536 | JGI IMG/M metagenome (GOLD analysis project Ga0307376, IMG submission 202536) | Soil microbial communities from Risofladan, Vaasa, Finland - TR-2 | ecosystem: Environmental > Terrestrial > Soil > Coastal area > Acid sulfate soil | place: Finland: Risofladan, Vaasa | collected...
AGCCGATGGGCCAGTGGCTGGAGCAGAGGCCGCGCTTGACGCGGGCTTTGATGCCGGCGCGGAAGCGGTGGACGCGGAGGGTTTGATCCTCGGCGGCGCGGACGGATTGGATGGCGTAGATGTAGCGCTGGGCGGTGGAGGTCTGGCCGATGGGATGGGGGGCGGAGGCGAAGTAGATTTCGGCGCCGGACTTTTCGACGAGGGAGATGACCTGGTTGGAGAGGGCGGGATCGCGCCCGAGGCGGTCGGGGTCGAGGGCGAAGAGGACGTCGAAGGTGTGGTCGGCGCAGTCCTGGCGGAGTTGGGCGTAGGCGGGCATGGCGGATTCGGCGTCGTGCCAGAAGATGAGGTCGCGGGTGTGGCCAGGGATGGAGTAGACGCGGACGACGTGGCCACCGACGGCCTCGGCGAACTGGCGGCCGGCGGCTTCCTGGTCCTGCAGTGAGGTCTTGTCGGGGCCGGCCTGTGGTTTGGAGGAGACGGCGGTCCAGATGGCGATGCGGGGGGGAGGGGATTGTTGGGTCATGATTGGTGGCGTTGGGCCCTGGTCAGGAAGGTCAGAGAGGGACGGTAGGTACAGCCGCGGATGAGGAGCCAGGCCGACAGGATTAGCCAAGAGACGATGGTGGTGACTTCTCGTGTTTGGATGGTAGTGAGGATGAGGGTGAAGGGACCACAGAGGGTGACAGATAGAGCGGTGGCAACTGGTGCGTGAAGGGTGACCGCAGCATATAGACCGCTCGTTGCCGTCGAGGAGTAGATGTAACTGATGATGAGGGGCACAGCAGCGATGGCACCGAGCAGGAGAGTGTCACCACGACTGGTGACCTGGTGGTCAAGGTAGACACGGTTCAGACGGTGGATCATTTGTCGAGTGAGAAGGGAGAGGGCGAGAAGGAAGATAAGGATTGCCGGGATCCACGAGGGCCAGAAGAGATAAGCGAGGATGCCAAGGACACCGGCGAGGATGCCGACGAGGGCACCGCCTCCAAGGCCAAGGACGATGGTGGCGCGGATGTCCTGGGTAACAGTGCGTTTGGCCTGTCTGTGCTCAGTTTTAATAGTTCGTTCATCAGGTAGCATCGGTTATCCCGCCGTAGTTGAAGCCAGATGACGAAGAATCTAGCCAGGTGCAGGGCTCTCTTGAAAAGTCGTGCCATTCTCTTGACGGCGGTCGGTGACTTGGGATCTCAGTAAAGCACGCATCATTATCAGGATCCTCTCTTGGTCAGCGTCGTCAAGTGCCTTGAAGAGGTACACTGCTTCACCTAATCCAGGGACTTGGGTGTTATAGGGATTCTTTGGTTCAGCGATAGTGTTCCGACGTAGGTGGCCAGCGATGGCAAGAACGTCTTCTTCCGGAACGCCGAAGAAGGTTGCGATCTTACGGCAGTTCTTTGAGTTGGGCGTGTAGGTACCTTTGAGCCATTTTCCGATGGTGACGTGCGAGATGTGCAGTGCGTAGGATAGGCTCAATGCGTTGATGTTGTTGCGGTCCATCTGCTCTTTGAGCCAACTGGATATTTCCACGTTCCTATTATACCAGAAGTTTATAGTTTGTGACTAGAGGGCTTGACAAGAGTTGAATTGTGTGGTACAATACTTCTGTGCGTTACAGTACAGAGGGAGAGCGATGAAGGGTCCAGTCTTACGAATCCATATTGAGTTGTTGCAGCGTGGTCAGGGGAGCAAGCGGTGGTTGGCTGAGCAACTGCACGTTTCCCAGAGTTACGTCAGTTTGCTGTTGTCTGATAACCGGTCGTGGACAGAGCGCTTGAAGGCAGCGGCCAGCCAGGTGTTGGCCGTGCCAGTGGACGAGTTGTTCACGCCGGTGATGAATGCGGTGGAGGTGCAGGATGGGCGACAGGACAGCGCCGGGGCAGGGTGAGGCGGACATCAAGGACGTGGCGATCCATTTGCCGGAGGACGTGGGGCAGGCGTTGGTGCACCTGGCGGAGGTGGCGGGGGGGACGATCGTGATCGAGTTGCAGGTCACGGCGCCCAGCGCGCCGGCAGGGGCGGGTCAGGAAACGGCGGGTAAGTGAGGGGGAGATGGGAAGCGGGAAGGCGTTCGTGTACGACTTCGACGAGGAGTGTTCGTACCGGCTGGGGCAGGGGGAGTCGGCGGACGAGATACGGGTGGTGGTGTGCCCGGTATGCGGGAAGATGACGACGGTGGACGCCAAGGGCTGCGGGAACTGCGGGGCTGTGCTGGACCAGGAGGACGAGCGGGTGATGACGCGGATGATGACCCTGGCGAAACACCTGGCGCAGCAGTGGGAGAGTGACTGGCTGCAGGAGTTGGAGAAGGTCCTGTGGAGTGGAGGGGAAGCGTGATGGAGAGGCAGGCAGGTGCGCTATTGGCCGGCTTGTTCAGGCTGGCGGTGGAGTTGGGGTACCGGTGGGATGGGGAGCGGTGGGTTGCACCGGTGGGGGATTCGACGTTGCGAGCAGGGCCGGGGCAGGTTCGGAGATCTGACCCCCCTTCCCGCCTCAGGTTGAAGGCTTGTTCCGGTTCTGCTCGGAGCGCCGAAGCCACTCCTCTTGTGTTGCCCATACCCTCCGAGTTGTCTGTTTCTCCGTACGATCGTGGCGACGGTGCTTCATTCTGGATTGGGCTTGGGGAGCCTGGCGGTGTGGTCGGCACCGGCGGGCCCGGTGAACTATGGGACAGGTTCATGGACCTACCTCCTACGCCGCTCGAGTGCTCTAGTGCCCAGGGCGTGATCGAGCCCCAAGCCGCCCACCCCCCCTGCCCCCCCGCAAGCGGGGGGGAGGGGGAGGGGGAGGGGGTGACCCGATGATCGAGTTCACGGTGCGGATTGACTGGGGGTTGTTGGTGCTGGCGGGGCTGGTGGGGATGGTGCTGGCCAGCCTGTACGCGGTGGCGCTGAGTACGGAACGGGGGCGGGCGGTGTGCGAGAGGCGGACGCACTGGACGGTGATCGGTGGCCACCTGCTGATGGCGCTGACGATGGGTTTCGTGAGCGCGCCGATGGCGGGGATGTGGCTGCTGTGGTCGGCGTTGCACGGGCTGCCGCTGGTGATCAGGAGCGAGGTGTTGCACTGGCGGGAGGAGGACCGGGTGTGGTCCGGGTTCGGTGCAGCGCTGCGAGCGTTCAGCGGGAGGGGGGTGCGCGATGAGGATGCGGGGGATGATCGCGGCGGCGGAAACGGACATGGCCCAGGTGGCGTTGGCGGGTGAGGGGCTGGAGGAGTTGGAGGCGCTGGCGATTCTGGCACTACAACGTGGACTGCTGGATAGCGATAGGGCGGAACGGGTGTTCGGTGCGCTGGCCCGGATCGGGAGCGGGCTGGCGGTGGTACGGAAGTGGATGAAGGGGGTCCGCTATGGAGACGACGAGCGCAAGTGACGGCGGGGAGGTCGAGGGGGAGAAGGAGGCGAAGCTGATCCGGCTGCCAAAGGATGGGGCGGTGCTGGTGGCGGAGATGCGGAAGTTCGCCGAGGAGCGGGGCTGTAAAGTGAAAGTGATCGGGGTGCCGGATGCGAACACGTTCTTGAAGGTGTGCGAGCTGGCGCTGGGCAGTCTCGGAGTCAAGGTGCATCTGATGGCGGAGGTGAGGGAAGGATGTGTGCTGCTGGTGGAGTGAGGCCTAGGTGTGTGCTGCTGGTGGAGTGAGGCCTAGGTGGCTGGAGGGGCGGTGGAAGAAGCGGAAGAAGAGCCTGTACCCATCCAAGTGGCGGGAGATCCTGGCGGAGAAGGACACGGATCTCACGCGGTTTGCGAGTGAGGTGGCCAGGGAGGCGGGCTGTAGCCCGGGAGCGGTGGAGTATTGGCGGCACGCACGGGTGGCCATCGCCGAGATGGAAGAGGCGGAGAGGAAGAGGAAGGCGAATGAGCCGGTGCACTGCACGCGGTGTGGGTTTCTGGGTGAGGAGCAGAATCCGATCGGGCAGAGTGGGTTGTGTCTGTACTGTAGGTTGATCATGCGGGGTGTGAATCTGCTGCACTGGTACGAGAGTGGGGCAGCAGAGGAGTATCTGAGGAGGTATAGAGATGGGCACGGGAATGAGTGCGGGAAGCGAGACGGTCAGGTTGGCGGAGATGAGGCCAGTGGGGTGTGTGTGTAGGCATCCGTGGCAGGTGTGCCCGGTGTGCGCGGGAAAGCCGCGGCAGATGGTGGCGGTGAAGCCGGCGCAGGAGACGCCCTCAGCGCAGAAGTTGTTGAATCAGTTGAGGGCGTACCTGGTGAAGGAGAACGTGCAGGAGATCGAGGAGCGCCTGGCGGGCCAGCCGGTGGTAGGGAGCGCGGACGTGAAGGCGGCGATGGGCAGGGTGGGAGAGAAGAGGGAAGGGCTGTAGAGGAAGAGTGAGGGCCTGAGCCCTCCTCCCGTCCGCCTGATGGGCTGGGACCCAGTGGGAATGAGCCCCCAGCGGAGCAGTTCGATTCTGTAGATCAGGCCGACGGGAGGATGGCTGAGGGGATTGCAGAATCCCGAATGGGGGATTGAAATGAGGCCACGGAGTAGGTGAGAGGAACCAGCCAACAGAATCCCGATTGAGGGATGCCCAGGAGTAGGCGGAGGAACCAGCCATGGGGAAGCCAAGTGACCGGAGACGGTCGGCTCGACGGCCGGGGAAGCAGGAGAGGGTGCGCGTAAAGAGGCGGCGGCGGACGACGGTCTGGAGCGCCGGCGGGCCTGGCGGCCAAACTGCTCCTGCGAAACTGGGCCGGAAGCATTTCGCACGATGGTGTAGGCGGCTTTCATGGACGGTAAGACCATTGTGGGATCCGCATCTTGCTGGTGACTCGGACTCGCAACGCAGTGAGACTGCGCCCTGAGAGCACAACGCTGAAATGGGTATGCTGCACCTGGATGGCCAGGCTACAGGTGCAGCACTTTGATCGAGCCCGATGGCGCTGCCTGACTATTGAGGCCGCGGCTCATAGTGTTAGTTGGGCGGCGCGGGGAAGCAGAAACCGAACGGGGGATGTGTCCGCGGACATCCCCCAGCAAAGGCAGTGCCAAGGCGGACGTGGCTGGGGCGGGTGGGCTGATCAACCACGTCGCCGTGGCGCGAGGGGGGAGGGTGCTGGTAGAGGGTAGGGGCGGGCCTCGTTGGGGGAGGGGGGAGGAGCGCCGATGGTAAGAAAAAGTGCGCGCGGACATAATAGTTATAGTCGGAAGTTGCTCACCGTGCCGCTGGTGGTGACGGTGGTGATCGTGGTGCTGTTGTGCGCGGCCGGCTGGCAGGGAGCAGGGCAGAGGCAGGAGCGGCCCACTTGCACGCCGGTGGGGATGGACTGGCACGTGTACTTGCCACTGGTGCAGAAACCGGAGTGCGACCGGGGGACACCGACGATTCCACGAGCGACGCCGACGGGGCAGTGGGGCATCCACTAGAAGGGGCAGCGGGATGGGACAGCGATGGCATAAGGGTTGGCATCCGCCGGCAGACAAGCCGGCCGGTAGCCTTCAGGAAGGGTGCGCCGGGCTGGTGATGTACCTGGCGCTGATCGGGCTGATCATTCTGTGTGTGTTGATGCTGGCCAGCATGGCCGTGAGGTGAGAGATGGGACCAGGAGATGACGTCGAGAGCACGACCACAGACGTGGACGTGGAAGACGTGGACGTCGACGTGGAGCCGAACTATGAGGGAGCGGAAGGGGATGGGGGGCTGTACGCTGGCGGGCTGCCGATGGGGGACGACTAGCGCCTTCGTGTAGTGAAGAGGATGCATCCCCAGACAGGATAGCCCAGAAGGAAAATCAAAGGGAAAGCGATGCCACACTCAGTCACGCAACTGCACTTCGTGCGGGAGATCGCGGGCCGCGAGGTGTGGGTAGCGGTCGGGGACGACGTGGAGCAGGTCATCCTGCTGGAGAACGCGGGATGGTCGGGGCTGCTGGCGCTGGCGTTGGCCAGGCCGGAGGAGCGCTGGCCGGAGCAGGTCCGGATCACGCGGGATGGGGAGACGCGCACGTTTACGGCGGTGCCCCATACGGACGAGGTAGACGATCTGCTGTGGCAGTTGATCGATGCGCTGATTGACGTACGGTACCAGCATCCGACGATGACGCAGTTGACCCTTCAACTCACCGAGGAGGAAGCGGCGGAGTGGAAGGAACGGATGGGCGGTGAGGTGCCTATTGGCTAAGGCCAGGATTCCGCCGGAGTACGTGAATGTGCCAACGGCGTTGGCGTACAGGAAGGATCTCTCGGCGCCGGTCCGGGAGACAGGTATCCAGATCATTGGCTTGGGCTGGAATCACAACTACGAGTATACGGATCCAGTGACACTCACGGAGTTATGTGGCATTTGCGGGGTGAGCCGCGCACGGTTATATGGACACCTCCAGCAGCTCGTTGTTAAGGGTGTGCTGCGTTACACCTACACGGCGGTTGGATTCGTGTTCGACCTGCGTCGGTCTCGTGGCGCAATGCAACCCTCTGTGTCTGATCCTACAGGATCGTGCACGGATTCCGGTCTCAAAAATGAGACTGGCGGGACATTACAAGATGTTGTTGTTGCTTCTGATCATGAAGAGATAGCAACAACAACAATATTGGAGGGGGGAGTGGGGGGAACCACGGCGCCCGAAAACCCGGCCGTGGGAGAGGCACGTCTGGAGGTCCTGGAACGGATGGGTGTGCTCGAGCCGACGCGCTCGGAGATGGCCGGGCTGGCCTGGGCGACGGTGGAATATCTGGAGGCCTGGGAGGCGTGGTTGGATATGCAGGCAGGGAAGGTGGGGATCGGCCTAGTGATCGAGCAGATGCGCCGGGGCAGGTGGCCGCCCATTTGTGCGCCGGACAGGGCAGGGGGCAGGGGGAGGTATCGGGAATGGGCGGTCCAGTGACGGCGGTGGTTTCGTTGACGCCGCTGCAGGTGTACCTGTTCGGGATGCTGTTGGGGCTGGCCATTGGGCTGGCGCTGGGAGCCCTGGGGCAGGTGGTGCAGGGGGTGAGGGATGGCCGAGCGACTGACGCGGTGGGCGGTGCGGTTCACGATCGCGGCGATGCTGATCGTGAACGTTGACCTGGCGGCGGTGTGTACCATCGTCGTGGCAGGCCTGGTGTTGGGGGCGGGAGTGGCCCTGTGGCGTGAGCAGGACCCGGAGTGGAACGAGGCGCGGACCTGGTTGTTGTCCGCGGACAGGGGGTTGACGTGAGCGGTACGAGTGTGATCGTGGAGGTGCCGGTGTGCAAGGTGGTGGCCAACCCGTGGCAGGTGCGGCAGTTGGATGCTGACCTGGTGGGGGAGTTGACCACGGCGATGCGGGAGAACGGGTTCCGGGGTGTGCTGGTCGGGCGGGCGATATGGGTTAACGGGCCGGTGGTGATCAGCGAGGCGGAACACCTGGAGGACATCCGGACGGACCTGGACTGCGGGAATGCGCTGATCCAGTTGGCGTGGGGCCATCACCGGCTGGAGGCAGCCACCGCGGCGGGGATCGAGGAGGTGCCGGTCGAGCTGGTGGGTGGGCTCAGCGACGAGCAGATGGCCTCGTGGGCGCTGATGGAGAACGTGCGGCGCAAGGACATCTCCCCCATCGAGGAGGCGCAGGCGATCCAGCGGCTGACCAAGGAGTTCAAGTGGGCGCAGGCCCGGGTGGCCGAGATGCTGGGGTACAAGGACGCGGCGACGGTGTCCAACAAGTTGCGGTTGCTGCGGCTGCCGGAGGAGATTCAGGCGAAGGTGAGCGGCGGGCACCTGTCGGAGCGGGCGGCGCGCTCGCTGGTGACGGTGGCGGAGTTGAATCCGAAACGGGCGAAGGAGCTGGCCGAGCAGGACCGGGTAGTGACTGACTACGACGTGAAGCAGGCCAAGCGACATGCGAGTAAGCCACTGACCGAGGGGTGGGACAAGGCGCCGTGGCCAATGGAGTGGGTGCCGGCAGCGCTGGACGTGGAGGGGGACGGGTCGGCGATCAGTTGCCAGGGGTGCGAGCATCACCTGCAGATCGAGGCCGGAGGGGATGAGGTGCGGTGCTCGAAGCCGGCGTGTTGGAACAAGCGGCGGCGGGTGTGGGAAGCGCAGGTCATGGCGGCGGAGAGTGTGAAGCAGGGGATCCCGGCGGTGGTGCAGGGGGTGGACGACGTCAAGAAGTTCGGCTGGGAAGACCGCATCGTGCTGGGTGACAGGTGCACGAAGCAAGAGGGGCAGGGCCGGCCGTGTGCGTGGCTGCGGCTGTGCTACCGGGATGGGGAGGTCGAGGCCTGCTGTGGATGCAAGGCGGAGTACGAGAGGTGCATGGCGGAGGCAGAGCAGCAGAAGAAGGTGAGAAAGGCAACACGGGAGAAGGACGTGGAGGAGGTGCGGGGCTTGTTGCTCGGCGCGGCCACGATGTTGGCGATGTCACTTCTCCCGATGCATCTGGAAATCGCCCGGGCGCTCAATCGTTTCCTGGGAAGCGCTATGTTCTGGGGTGAGCCGGAGGAGCTGGACGTGCACACGAAGCTGGCGTGGAAGGTGCTGACGCAGGAGGTGGAGGGGCTGCCCAGGTGGACGGAATCGTTCTCGGTGGCCGACGTGAAGGACGGGATCGAGGTAGCGATGGGCAAGTTCGGGCTGGACTGGTCGGGTTTGACAGGTGGGGAGATTCCTGGTACCATGGGAGAAACCGAATAGGGGGCCAGTGTGAGCGGCGGCAGGGGAAGTTTCCCGGGCCGCCGTTTTGCGTTGGAGGTAGGCTGTGAGCGATATGATAGACGATGAGATCAGGTGGGCGGTGGAGCAGGTGCGGCAGGTGGCCGACCGGCTGGAGAAGTTGGCCGGCATCGGGCCGTTCCCGCTGTACTCGCAACGTGACCCGGAGTGGGCAGGGGATCGGCTCGGGCCGGACGCCGGCGGCGGGACGGTGGGCGGGTTGGGGTGTGCGGTGACGGACGCGGCGATGCTGATGACGGCACACGGGATGGCGATCACGCCGGGAGAGTTGAATAGGTTGTTGAGCCAGCGCGGCGGTTTCTCTGCAGCGAAGCAGGGAGCGCCGCGCAATCAGTTACGGTGGGAGTTCATCCCGGAGGTGTGCCCGGCGCTGAAGTACTACGGCCGGCGGGACTGGTCGTACATCTCGGCGGACGTGCCAGAGATCCGGCGGGTGATGGTGGAGCGGGGGCCGGTGATCGCCCAGGTGGATTTCGATCCGAAGGACCGCGACGTGGACGAGCACTATGTCATCCTCCTGGAGTGGCTGGGGCCGGATGACCTGGCGATCGCGGATCCGTGGACGGGGCAGCGGGTGGGGCTGGTGGAGCGGTACTGGAACCCGACGTGGAACGCGACGCGGGGGAAGGTGGCCAGGATTGTGACGGGGCTGCGGTTCCTGCAGGCGAGGGTGGAATGAGTGATGCGGTGGGCTGGATGATTCTAGCCGTGTGGATTGCGCTGATCGTCGTGACGATTGTCATCAAGTGGGAGGAGTTGAGTGGCTAAGAAGAAGCGCAGGAAGAAGAACTGGATTGCGGGGGCGATCAAGAAGCCGGGGGCGCTGAGACGTGCGCTGAAGGTGAAGGCGGGGGCGACGATTTCGGCGGCCAAACTGAGGGCGGCGGCGAAGAAGGGCGGGAGGTTGGGACGGCAGGCGCGGCTCGCAGTAACGCTGGGGAAGATGAGGAAGACGCGGCGGAAGAGGTAGATGGAGCAGGCGTTCATCAGCGACGATCTGCTGACGAAGATGGGCCGGCTGACGGCCAGGCAACGCGAGGCGATCCCCCGGCTGGTGCGGGCGCTGGCGGATGGGCGGACGATGCGCGACCTCCTGCGGGGGCCGCACCGGATCTGTTGCTGGTCCACGTACTACAAGCCGGGCCGGGGCTGGTATCACAACGAGGCGTTCCGGGAGGCGCTGGAGCAGGCGCGGCGGGAGTACGATGCGGCCAGGTTGAAGACGGCGGTCGAGGAAGCGGCAGCCACGTTGAGGCGGACGACGCCACTGGCAGCGAGGGTGCTGGAGCAGGAGATCGTCAGGGGATTGCGTGCACACGATACGGACGTGCCGGACGATGAGTTTACGTTCGAGGAGCGATCGCTGCGGTTGCTGGCCAGGGGGGCGGAAGGGGCGGTGCAGTTCCGGGCGCTGCAGGCGCTGAGCAAGATACGGTCCGGAGAGCGCGGGCGTGGGTTGAGGGCAGCCGAGGCGGTACTGGATCGGGCGGACATCGAGACGGCCGTAAAGAGCGCGGGGGGGGCGGAGGCGGAGTGGAAGGCGATGCTGGAGGAGCTGCGGGGATTGGGAGACGATGAGCAGGTGGCCGGCGTGGAGCCAGAAGGCAGCGATCTTTCGGAGGTTGGGGTATCACCCGTACCCGCTGCAGGTGAAGGCGCATCGTAGCCAGGCGCGGGTGGTGCTGGTAGCGGGGGCGGAGCGATCGGGTAAGAGTCTGTGGGTTGCACGTGAGGTGGTGGCGCGGTTGCCCTGGTGCCGGCGGGTGGCCATCGCCGCGCAGGAGTACGACGAGTGCTGGCCGGAGATGCGGTACATTATCAACGGGCTGCGCGCGCTGGGCGGCCTGGAGAGAAGCAGCACGCCGCAACAGGGGAAGTGGCGGGCCACGATGCGGGGGGGGGTGGAGGTTGAGACGATCTCCCTGCACGAAGGTCCGGAGGAGTTGACCGGGCGCGGGCAGCCATTCGACGTGGTGGTCCTGGCAGAGGCAGGGCGCATCCGGTACGATGCGTTCCTGGCAGCCACCGGCCGGGTGGCGGAAGTGCGTGGGGTGGTGGTCCCGGTGGGGACGCTGTGGGATACGTTCGGCTGGTACGCTGATCTTTACAAAGCATTTGCAGGGCCGAACGTGTTCGAGGGGGAGCAGTTCTCGTTCCCGGCCTGGGACAACCTGGAGATCTATCCAGGGGGGCGCGACGATCCGGAGATTCTGCGGCTGAAGCGAATCTATCCGGACGATGAGTTTGCCCGGTTGGTGGCCGCGGAGTTGAGGCCCAGCCCGGCGCGGATCTATCCGGAGTTCGAGTACGCGATCCACGTGGCCCAGGTGGCGTTCGACCCTGAGGCGGGGGTGGAGTTGGCGGTAGACGCCGGATACTTCCCTTCGCACTATGCGGTGTTGGCTTTGCAGATGGCCACCGACGCGGACGGGCGGGCGGTGTTGCGGCAGGTGGATGAGGTGTACGAGCAGCACAAGACGCATCACGACGTGGTGGAGATGTGCAAGGCCAGGCCGTGGTGGGAGAAGGTGGTCAAGGTGTGGGGTGGCCACGAGACCCGGCAGCATCAGGCGGCGGCCAGCACACAGGAGACGTGGCAGGAGTTGACCCGGCTGCCGTTCGAGATCGTGGACGCAGGGCGGATCGTCGACGGGATCGTGCGGGTGAAGACCTTCCTGCGTGACCCGGCCAGCAATGCAGCCAGGTACGTGGTGGACGTGGGATGCCTGGGGACGCAACGAGAGTTCGAGGCCTACAAGCGGAAGACGGATAGCAAGGGGAACGTGACGAGCGACGAGCCCGAGGACGCGAACAACGACGCGCTCGATGCGTTGAGGAACCTCGTAGTGGGGAAGTATGGGGTGGTCGAGCACGTGAAGCGAGAACCGACGCCGGGGAAGATGAGACGGCCGGCCAGAGGATAGTGCGGATGGGGTGTACTTGTCCCGGTTGTGGTGAGCCTATGCGCTACGGGCAGTATGGTGTGAGGCGCGACGGCACTCCTGCCACGGGGTGGCGATGTTCCCGCTGTTGGCGCACGGTGTGGGAGGGGGAGAAGCCCTGGGTGGACACACTGTCAAGGGAAGACTGGATGAAGTATGTGGCAGAGTTTGGGTCGGGACCATCTGAGTGGTTCGCGGAGCCGCCAGATTGGGTGCATATCCTGAAGAGGCACCAGTGGCCACCCATCGTGCAGTTGAGGTTAGCATTATGAAACCGAGTGACATCACGACGCAGTTCGTGCACAGCAGGTTCGAGGCGCTGAAGAACCGGTGGGGCAAGCGCAACAGCAGGATGGATGAGATGGAGCGGTTGTACCTGCTCGATATGTGGGAGGATGCGCCGGAGCCGGACGAGCGGCGGATCAGTGCGCCGGTGTGTTGGAACACCGTAGAGAGTTTCAGGACGCTACTCTTGACACGGCCGCCGGTGATCAGCGTGCCGGCGTCAGAGGTGAAGGCGGTCGAGACGGACCGGGCGGACCAGATCGAGAAATATTTGTATGGGGCCTGGCACCAGGCTCACGTGTCGGATGCGCTGCACCTGGCGGAGTGGCACGCTTCGTGTCTGGGCGAGGGGGTGCTGCGCTGCGTCTATGACCCGGAGACGGTGGAGGGTGAGTTCCCGCTGGTGGTGCAGGCGCTGGATCCACGGACGGTGTACGCCACGCCATCCGGCCGGGCGGGCCAGGACCTGGAGGTGGTGCACTCGTGGGAGCGACCACGGCGGGAGATCGAGGCGGAGTGGGGAGTGGAGTTGTCACGGCCCAGCAAGGCGGACGTGTCGGTCGAGGAATGGCTGGACGAGGAAGTGGAGTTCATTGACTACTGGCGGGTGGACGTGGAGCGGGTGGCGGAGGAGTTGTCCGCGGACAAGGGGGAGAAGGAGGAGCCGGCGGGGACGCTGGCCAGGGTGGTGGCGGCGGCGAAGAAGGCGCTGGGGGCCGGTGCACCTGCTGAACCGGGGGTCGTGGAGGGGATGCAAGGAACGGAGGGAACGCAAGGGAAGAAGGGCAAGGAGAAGCGAGCGGCCGAGCCTACGCGGCGGACGGTACGCCGGCGGGTGGTCACCAATTGCGTGGTGGTCGAGGATAAGATGGTGAAGGAGCCGGTGCGCATGCCGGGGTACGAGCGGCTGCCATTCGTGCGCTATCCCGGGATCGCGACGCCGCTGGCCAACGAGAATGGGGCGCTGAGCGTGTTGTTCGCCATCACCGGGGGGACGCGGAAGAACGGGGCGGTGGGACTGGCGGCGGCGATGAACGAGCTGCTGGCGATGAAGCAGCGGATCATCGAGATGTTCGCCAACGGGGCGATTGTGACAGACGACGAAACGCTGACGCTAGACTTTACGCCAGGCTCGATCAACTACATTCGGAAGGGGGCGCAGTGGAACTTCTTGATGCCACCGGGTCCACACCCGGCGGTGGATCAGCAGATGGGATTGATCGAGCGGATGGTGCAAGATGCGACGGTCAGCGCCTCGATGATGGGCCGCTACCAGGGGGATATGTCGGGGCTGATGATGAGCGCGATCAACAACCCGGTGCTGATGCGGATCGCGCACAGGCAGCAGGTGAGGGAGCGGGCCTACGAGGAATTGAACGAGATCGCGCTGCAGTTGACGGAGGAGTACGCGCCGGCGGAAGGGTGGTACGTGTGGGGGGAGGACCGGCTGGGCGGGGTGTTCGAGTTGCGGTTAAGGCCGGCGGACATTGGGGGTTATCACCGGAACCGGGTGGAGCTGAGCGCGTCGTTGCCCAAGGATGAGGCCGGCGAGGTGATGAGCCTGGCCAACCTGGTGGGGCAGAAGTTGATCAGCCGGGAGACGTTCCTGGATCAGTTGCAGCGGATCAAGCACCTGAGCGGGCAGAGTCCACAGGATGAAATGAAGCGCATCTTGCGGGATCAACTATTGTTCGAGGGGCCGACGGCGGAGACGCTGGCGAAGGTGGTGCTGAGCGAATGGAGTGAGGAGTTGGCCACGGCGATGGGGCTGGGGCCGAAGCCACCGGCGCCGCCAATGCCGCCAATGCCGGGGCCTCCGGGAATGATGCCGCCGGGGATGGGGCCAGGTGGACCCGGGCCCGGGCCAGGGATGCCGCCAGGTCCTCCGGGAGCACCAGGACAGGGGCCGATGATGGGGATGCCACCGGGCGTGGTACCGCCGCAGGCGATGCCGGAGGCGGTGGGGGCGGGCGGGCCGGAGGCGTTGGCGCGGATGATGGCGATGCAGGGTGAGCCGGTGCCGGGGATGGGTGAGGGGCCAGGGGGATGAGGAGCATCGTGCACGACGCGATGGCCGATGCGCGGGAGATGATCGGCCAGGTGGTCCAGGACGTGCGGGGCGAGGCGCGGCTGACGGACGATGAGGTGCTGGCCAGGTACGAGCAGCAGCGGGGGAATCCGTTCGCGATCATGCAGTTCGCGCAGCAGAAGGTGGGCCAGGGCGGGGACGTGCTGGGTGAGGCGCTGAGGTACGAGGGGGCGATGGAGAAGTTGTGGGCGAAGCGGGTGCCCAAGGCACCAGGAGGATAGGTGAGATGGCAGTCATACAGGGAACAGGCGGTGGTGGGGTAGGCATAGGCGCGACGCAGTGGCCGGTTGCGCCAGGTGTGGGGTGGACGTCTCCCCCGTACGCGGGCTATGGGTACACGCAGCCGGCAGCCACCGGGCAGCAGCCGTATCAGCAGCCGGCCGGCCAGCAGCAGTGGGGGCAGACGTGGGGCGGCGGTGGTGGAGGGGGAGGGGGGACACCGGCGGCTCCGGCGGCTCCAGTGACGTGGGCGGTGCCCGGGCAGGCGGGGCAGTATGGGTGGTTGCCGTGGCAGGATTGGCAGCAAGCACCCTGGGCGAACGTGCCCACCGAAAGGGCGCAGGAGAATCAGGCCTGGATGAACGTGGTACTTCCCTGGATGCAGCAACAGGCGCAACAGCAGCAATGGGGGACGGAGTTCGACTGGCGCAAGGCGGCAGACATTTGGAATCAGCAATTCCAGCAGGAGCAGTTCGCGCATCAGCAGGCGCAGGATGTGTTCGGGCAAGACATCCAGAGGCAACAGCTTGCGGAACAGGGCAGGCAAGCCAACGTAGCAGCGTTCGGGCGGCGCTGGGCTCCCAATACTCGTTGGATGTGAGATGGGTAGGAAGAGTCTCGAAGAGCGGTTCTGGGAGAAGGTGGACCGGCGCGGACCAGATGAGTGCTGGCCGTGGACTGGTGCTGTGTCGAGTACCGGATATGGGAATTTCGGTCAGGGTGGGATGCACAGACAGGTCGGGGCTCACAGGATAGCCTTCGTGCTCTCTGGTGGTGTGATTCCGCCCGGCTCTTGTGTGTGCCACGGATGTGACAATCGGGCGTGCTGCAACCCTGCTCACTTATTTCTAGGTTCGGATACCGATAACGTCCAGGATATGATCAGGAAGGAACGACACGGCCGGATGAAGTTGACTGCTGCCAAGGTCCGCGAGATTCGAGAGAGGTACGAGGCAGGTAATGTGACTCACAGGTCCCTGGCTTGTGAGTATGGAGTTGAGCATCGGAACATCGGTCGCATCGTCCGCAGGGAGCGATGGGCCTGGGTGGAGTAAGAGGATGCCGGCAAACGTAGCGCGCGAGAAACGGCTTGAGGAACAGGAGCGGAGGCGGGGACGGCCAGCGCCAGCGCCGGCGGCTGCACCTGCGGCAGGAGGGGGACAGTGGTGGCGGCGACCTGAGCCTGCAGCGGCTGCGCCAGTGGTGGCACCTGCGGCTGCGCGTACGCCCTCGCGGGCGGGACGGCCGTGGATGGACGTCGGCGTTGGGCCGTGGGGCCCGGCACCTTCGCCCCTTCCAGCCAGGGGGCCGATGTTGCCGACGGTGTTGCGGCCGGCGGAGGAACCGGGGATGCAGCTGCCGACGCTACCGGGGGCGACGACGGTGGCCAGGGGCTTGCGGCGATGGGGGCCGGTGGAGGCGATGGAGCGGGCAGGGCAGCGGATCGGGGAGGCCTGGCGGAAGGTGGTGGCACCGCGGGAGGCGGGGACGCTGGGGCAGGTCCTGGAGCAGGGGAGAGGAGAGGCGCAGCCCAGCCGGCCGCGCTCGTTTGCGGAGATGATGGCGGGGCCGGCAATGCTGGCGATGGGAGCGGGGCCCAGCGCGACGGCGGCGGCCGGGGCGGCCGGGCAGCCGGCAGGTCCACGGCCGGAGGCGGTGGGCGAGATTCTGGGAGGGGCGGCGGGACGGTTGGGCGAGCTGGCAGGGGCGGCCTGGCAGACGGGGAAGCAGATCCCGGTGGCAGGGGTGATCCCGCGCGGGATCGAGGCGGCAGGGGCGACGGCGATGGAAGCGTTGTCTACGCCGGCGAAGGCAGTGGAGGAGATGTTGGGCAAGGCGGGGCAGAAGATGCCCGGCGGGATGGGGTTGCCGCCACTGACGCCGGCCCGGCAGATGACGGCAGAGCAGCAGGCGGAAGCGCAGAAGATCAGCCAGGACACGCACATTCCGCTGTACGTGGCGCAGCAAGGGGTGCTCGCCGCGGCGCGCCGGGGGGCGCAGAGCCTGCGCGATTACTCAGCTGAGCGGTACGGGCAGGGGGCGCAGGTGGAGCAGGCGCTGGGGCGGGTGGCTTATGGCCTGGGGTACTCGAGTCACGAGGCACAGGTGGTAGCACTCGATCGGCTGATGGCGGGGGAGGATCTGAACGACGTGACGTCGGGCCGGCAGGTGAACGTGACGCAACCGACGCCGGAGGATATGCAGGCGTTCCGGTCGTACGTGGAGGGGATCCGGCAGCGGGATGGTGAGGACGCAGCAGCGGCGGCAGCGCAGCAGGTGCAGCAGACGGGGATGATCCCGGGCCAGTCTGACACGTGGAACGAGTTGTTGTTCCAGGTGGGGCTCGACCCGTTGAACTTGCTGGACATCGGGGCGTGGCAGCGGGGGGCGCAGGTGCGCCAGGCGCGGGCGGCGGCCAGGTTCGCGGGGGCGGCAGAGGTGGCGGAGACTGCAGCGGACGTGGCGCGGGTGGCGGACGATATGGCGGATGGGGCCAGGCTGGTGCTCGATCATTCGGATGAGGCAGCGCGGGTGGTGGGGCGGGCGGACGCGGGGCAGGGATCGTGGCTGAGTAAGCTGTGGCAGAAGTATAACCCGTTCGCGGCGACGCCTCGGGCCGCAGCGGAGACGCTGGCCGGGACGGCGTACCAGGTGGTGACGCCGGCGATCATGCAGGTGGAGAGTGCGGACGAGGCGCGGGCGATGGTGCGGGCGATGGTGGAGAATCCGCAGGCGCTGACGGGAACGCTGGGGAACGTGCCGTTGAGCCAGGCGGCGGCGGAAGCACGGCCGTTACTGGCGCAGGTGGTGGGGGACCTGGACGATGCGAAGAAGTTCCCCAGCCTGGTGGGGCCGTTCGACCGGTTCGCGTTCCTGGCCGATCTGGACACTTCGATGGCGGAGCGGGCGCTGGAGATGACGGGAGCGGCGACGGAGACGACGACCAAGTACCAGCAGTTTGCCAACGGGTTCCGCTCGACGATGAGCGAGTATTATCTGCGCACACCCGGGTACGCGATCCGGAATGCAGCCGGTGACCTGATGACGATGGCGTGGGATGGGGTGGGAACGTTGGACGGGCGGGGGGCGATCAACGATTTCCTGGAGCGGTTCGGGCCGACGACGCGGCGGATCAGCGAGTCGGCAGCAGCAGGGGGGCAGGCGGAGATTGCGGGCAGTAAGTTGCCGGGAGTGTTCGGGGAGGCCTCCGGGCAGTTGGGCGCGTGGATCGGCAGCCAGGAAGAGGGGCGCTACACGCGGGCGTTCTACTCTGGATTGAAGAAGGCGGTGGGGCAGGTGTGGGCGCCGGCGCTGCCGGAGGAGCTGGCCAGCATGCTCGACGCGAATACGGTGCGGGCGTTGGAAGCGCGGCTGGCGCAGGGGATGAACGCGGACGAGTTCGTGGACGCGGTGCGCGCCGCGACGGGGCCGAAGCCGGTGCTGAATCTGGCGACGTTGCTGGAGAATCCGGACGATCTGAGTGTGGGGATGCGCCTATTCCTGGAGGGGGAGCTGGCGAAGGTCGAGGACATCGATCAGATAGACGAGATGGTGGACAGCGCACGGGCGATGGTGGGCGACAGTATGGGCCGTGCTTTTGCCGCAGATCCTACACCTCCGGGGCGTAGAGTCTGGAGTGATATCGAGGCCGTGCAGGATCTGCGGGAGGAGCAAGGCTACCTGGATGGGATAGGGCGGATGCTGGGGGTGGAGGAGGGGGAGATCGCGCAGACGCAACAGCACCTGGCGGACGCGCTCGCGCCGGGGGAGGCGGGGATCCGGCAGGCGGAGGAGACGCTGGTGGCGACGGTGGGTGGGCAGTTCGACGAGAACTCGGCGACGCTGGTGCGGCAGGTGCGGGCAGAGACAGGCAAGATGAAGATGGAGGCACGCGCCTCGGCGGACTGGCTGAGGGCGGACGCGTGGAGACGGGTGCGGGAAGGGGAAGACGCGCAGGTGATCTGGCCGGCCTACTTCCAGATGGTGGAGAAGGTGCACGCGGACAATCAGGCGCAGGTGCTGGCCAGGCTGGAGGATGGAATCCAGCAGGTGCAGCGGCTGCAGGCGGGGGAGGCGCTGGAGGCGGTGACGGGGCGGGGGACGCGGGAGATCGTGGAGGAGAGCCTGGCGCAGTTGCGGGCGCTGGCCGGGGACGTGGCCGGCAGGCAGGAGCGGTTGCGCCGGATGGGGCTCGAGGACTTTGTGAACTTCGACGAGATGCTGGACGCGCAACGGTTGACGGTGGACACGGCAGAAGCCGAGGCCTGGCGGATGATGGGGATGAATCCGAACCGGGACGGGCTGGACGTGGTGGTGTCCACTCAGGATGGGGTGGACCGGATGGCGCGGGGGACGGCGGCGGAGATGGCAAAGGTGCGGGAGATGATGCTGCAGGGCCGGATCAACAAGAAGAAGTATGCGGAGATCGGGCAGGAGCTGTGGCAGGGGTTCTTCCGGGACGCGAGCCAGGGGTGGGACCTGGCACGGTGGGAGTTGGCGCAGTTGCCGCTATCGCCCGGGGCCCAGTCGCGCGCGTTGCAGGCGTTGGGCTGGCCGGTGGAGCAGGCTGGGGCGCTGGGGGCGGAGGAGATCAGGGCAGTGCTGGGGGGGAACGTGCGGTGGGATGCGCTGATGAACGCGCCGGCGTTGCCGCTCGAAGAGGCGATGAAGGGGACGCTGGTGGACGTGGCACAGCAGGCGGGGTTGGATTTGACCAGGTCGGCGGACTGGGGGGTGGACGAGTGGCGGCAGGTGCAGGCGCAGGCGCGGACGCTGGCGGATCAGGCGGGGACGCGGGCGAGTATGCCGGGGCGGTTCGGGATGGGAGCGATCGAGGAGGCGGCAGCGGTGGCGGAAGCGGCGCCGCGGACGGTCAGCTCGGGCATGCAGATCCAATGGCCACAGAGCGTGGACGACGTCGCACGTAGTATGGGCATTCGACCGCAAGGGGCCTCAGCTGAGGATTGGGCGCGGGTCGCTGAGTATGCGGAGGATCGTGGGCGCGAGGCCCAGGTGCTGGGTACGGAAGCGGGCCGGGCCGGGATGGCTGCGCAGGAAGCGGAACGGTTGCCAGAGTGGGGCCAGATCGGCGGCCAGGAAGCGAGGGTGCGGCGCGGCCGTCTGAGTTTCGCACAGGAGCAGGAGCGGGTCGGTGAACTGGCACAGGTGGCACGCGGGACGGCAGAGGAGACGGTGCAGTGGGTGCTCGGTGAGGCGGGGTTCAGCGCCGATGAGATGGCCGGGCTGAACTGGCAGCAGCAGCAGCGCTTGGTGGAGGAGATCGGGCAGGGTGAGTTGCTGAAGACGGGGGCGGGCAGGCCGGTCAAGATTGACGCCATTGACGTGGACCGGCGCGCGGAACTCTTACAACAGTCGTCGGAGGGATTGAAGGAGGCGGCGTTCGGTGTGGGGATGGAGCCGGAAGCAGCAGGGGGGTACCGGTGGCAGGAGGTGGCGGGTGAGGCGCGACGGCGGGCGGAAGGGAGCAAGCCGGTGGTCCAGGCGCCGGGGATGTACGATGCGGCGGGGTTCCCAGTGACCAGGCAGCCCCAAAGGATGACGGCGCCCACGCGGATCGTGGAGCGGGCGGAGGAGATGGTGCCGGAGGCGGAGCGGGTCGGGCGGGGCCGGGCGCTGGTGGGGTTCGAGCAGCGGCAGGCGACGCTGGCCGACCGGTACGCGGACATCGAGGAGATGGCGCGAGCGCGAGGTGGACTGCTGCAGGACGGCCGGCGATTGGGTGAGACGGTGGACGTGCCGGTGGGGGTGGTGAAGGCGACGACGGAACGGGCGGCCGGGATGTACGGGGTGAACCTGCTGGACGAGCAGAACCAGGTCATCCGGACGTACTGGTACAGCGATTGGACGTCGGCGCGGCGCGCGCGGGACGAGGCGCGGAGTGTGATCGAGGCGGGGACGCAGGGGCAGAAGGCGATGGTGGATACGGCGTGGTCGGCCTGGCACACGGACGACGTGGCGCGGGCGGACCGGCGAGCAGCAGCAGCCGGCGGATACGGGATGCCCCCCACCCTGGCGGATATGACGCAGATAACGACGGAGCGGGAGCTGGCAGCGCTGGAGGACGTGCGCACGTGGGGCCGGACGGAGTGGGCAGTGGCGGGGGAGGCGGCGCCGGTGCCGCCACAGGTGCAGGCGCAGTTGGAGCGGTGGGCGAAGACGGACCTGACGCGGCAGTGGGCGGAGGCGCGCACGACGGTGGTGGATATGGCACGGCAGGGGGCAGATTTCGCGGTGCTGGACTACGCCGGCGGGCGGAAGCGGTTCGACAATTGGCTGAGCACGGTGTGCCCGTACTCGTATTGGATGACGCGGTCGGCGAGGAACTGGGCGTTGCGGGCAGCGGAACGGCCGGGGGTGATCGCGCAGTACGCGCGGTACCAACAGGCGGTGGAACGGACGAGCCAGGAGCGGGGCTACCGGGCGCGGTTCGAGGGGATGGTGGAGGTGCCGGTCAAGGGGATGCCGGCCTGGACTGGGCAGGCGCTGTTCTTCGATCCATCGCGGTTGTTGTTGCCGTTCTCACAGTTGCCGGGGATGGGGGCAGAGGTCGAGGATCAAGAGCCGGCGAGGAACCTGATCGAGATGACCTATCGGGTGGGGCAGAAATTCGGGCTGAGACCCTACGGATTCATCGAGTGGCCACTGCAATACTTCAACTGGATCGGGAAGCGGGAGGAGATGGGGTTCGTGTTGCCACACACGGGGGCGATCCAGGCGGCGACGGCGGCGGCGGGGGTCGGGGCGCCGGGCGGGGTGAATATCGAGGCGCCGGTGCGGCGGATGGTGGGGATGCCGGAGCAGGAACCGTACCAGGCGTACCGGGTGAACCGGATGCTGGCGAATATGTCCGCGGACAACCCGGAGATTTCACAGGATGCACTACGAGCGCAGGAGCTGCAGCGATTGGTGGAGGCGGGGCAACTGCGGCTGAACGAGGCGATGGGCTGGGAAGGCGGGCGGGCAGGCCCACCGGTGGCCAGCGATGCAGTACTGAGGATCGCACGGGACCAGGGGTGGACGGAGCCGCAGGTGCTGCAGGCGCAGACGTTGCTGCAGACGGCGGTGCAACGGGCGGGGTTGGAGCGGGGGCTGCGGGCGGGGTCGTCGTTCGCGGGTGGGGTGACGCTGGCGATGTTCCCCTCCGGAGAGAGACGGCAGTTGGAGTTGGAGCGGGAGCAGCGGGGGGAGCAGTACTCGCCGCTGACGGGGAGGGGTAGCCGGGTGGGGTTGGAAGCGTGGCGGGCGGAACATCCGGAGACGGTACCGCGACGGCTGGCGGGCAGTGCATTGCCCGGGGCGGCGGAGTTCACAGGGACGACGCCGGGGGAGCAGGCACGCTACAACGAGTACCGGACGCAGCGGGATCGCATCCAGGCGGAGTATGCGCAGGAGATTGACGATCTGGCACGGCGGGAGCCGTGGAACCGGGCGGGGATCCAGGAGCTGCAGGATCAGCAGTGGGCGCAGTTGGGACAGTTGCGGGACCGAATGGGGCTGACGGAGCAGGCGGAGGAGGGGGCGGGGTACCAGCCGCGCAGTGTGTACGGGGCCAGGCCGGAAGAGGCGACGGGGATCCGGCAGCAAGAGGTGCTGGGGGCGGTGAGCGGGGCGATGCCACGGGTGGCGCAGTTCGCAGGGGCGAACGGGCAGCCGGACTACGACGCATACAACGCGGCGGTGGCTCAGTTCTTCCAGGAGTTGCCGGCGCGGATGGAAGGGAACGAGGCGCTGGGAGCGATCGCCGGGGCGATGGGGGCGACGCCGGCGGAGTTGCTGGCGGGGGTGGACCAGGCGGCGGTGACGTCATACTGGCGCAGGAACGACCGGCCGACGCAGGCCGCGCAGCGGGTGTGGGAGGAGACGGTGTACCGGCCGGCGTGGGAGGCGTACAACCAGGCGGTCGAGGGCGGGATGGATAAGGGGAAGGCGTACGAGCGGTACGTCGAGGGGGCGGGAGAGACGAGGGGCGCCGACCTGGTGGGGCGGATCGAGGAGATGTACCCGGGGCGGTGGACGGCGGAGGAGTTGCGGACGGCGGTGAAGGGGATGACGTTCCCGGGGGTGGCGGAGGCGGCGACGATGCGCAAGCCGGAGGAGGAGCGGGCGCTGGCCGAGGCCTCGTCGGCGTTCTGGGATTTCCTGAACGATCGACTTCCACCGGGGAAGATGGGGCAGGGGGCGCGGGAGAATACGCTGGTACAGCTGGCGCTCGATGCGGAGACGCGGGGGACGGCGACGGCGGAGCAGTATCAGAAGGCGCTGGAGTGGTTGGAGGGGTGGCGGGCGGAGAACGCGGACCCGGACAAGTGGCTGTCGGCAGCGGATTGGACAGAGGCGCGGGAGCAGAATGATGCGTTCAATCAGGCGGTGAAGGAGCAGGTGGGGGAGAACGTGCAGGATTTGCTCGACCGGTATTATGCGCTGGCCTCGGGGGAGCGGAAGACGTTCAAGCTGAAGCATCCGGAGATCGGGCAGTACTTTGACTTGCGGGATGCATGGGGAGAGCAGCGGGGCCACGAACTGTGGGCGTACTTTTATCAGGGGACGGCGCTGGGCGGGGCGGTGGCGGCGTACACGACGGGGGGGAAGAAGGCGCGGGCGGCGTACGTGCCACGACCTCGAAAGTATTACAAGAAGAAGGGGAAGAAGAAGGGGGGGCTGGTGCCGTGGGCGTTCGAGCGGCAGGCGCAGTGGACGCCGAAGGTGTATATGGAGAGGGTGTCGCCGTGGGGGCCGAAGGGGGGAGAATGGACGGAGCCGTACCGGGCGCGGGGGGTGCCGTGGATCGTGGGGAAGTGGCGGACGAAGTATTAGGGCGGGAACGCGGATGAACGCAGACGAACGCAGATGAACGCGGATGAACGCAGACGAACGCAGATGAACGCAGACGAACGCAGATGAACGCAGACGAACGCAGATGAACGCGGATGGATATGGGGCAAGTAGGGGATGAGCGAGGAGAGGCAGGAGCAAGAGCACAAGCAGCCGGATAGGGCGGGGGCGGCGGAGCGGGTGGAGCGAGCGCAGAGGCACATCGCCCGGGCGGAGGAGACGCTGCAGGATAGCGTGGAGCTGGCGGATATGGTGCACCGGCTGGGGAATTGGGTGGGTGCGCTGCTGGGACGGAAAGGTGAAGACCGCTGACCGCAGACGGCGGACGGCGGATGTATATCAGGTTCGATACACTTACGGAAAGGAGCTCGAGATGTTGAGGAAAGGCGTGTTGATGGTGGTAGTCCTGTTGACTATCCTGGTGCTGGTCGCGTGCGTGGGGCCGGAGCCTACGGTCTCGCCCCTGGCGGCACCAGGGCCCGTGGTGGCAACGCAGGCGCAGCAGGAGGAAGACCCGGAGCTGACGGCAGAGATCATCGCCGCGGTGATGGCCGGGATCATATCGCTGGCGCTGGAGGTCGTGCCTGGCCTGGCGGAGAAGTGGCAGACGGTGGGGGATACGTGGAAGCGGTTGGTGTTCCTGGTCGGCTGCCTGCTGATCCCGCTGGCGCTGGTGGGGCTGGGGTGCGCGGGTATCACGTTGGGCGTGAAGCCCCCGGTGTGCGGGAAGGACGGGGTCGTGATGGCCATCCGTCTGGGATTCGTGGCTTACTTTGCATCGCAGGTGACCTACACGGTGGTGAGCAAGGCGGTGCGGGCGAAGCGAGTGGCAAGCCGGCGCTGGAAGGCGTAGGCTGGCATAGGCTACTGTGCTGTAGGAGGCGTTCCTACAACTGAATAGCGAAGGAAGCCTCAAGTGGGGGATCTGTGTTTCTCAGAACGCCTCCTACAGCACGTAGGAAGTGAGGATGGAGATGACCGAGGAGTTGGACAAGCAGGGTGGAGGAGTTGGCGCAGGGCAGGCGACAGGCGAGGGAGCCGTTGCCGGCCAGCAGCCGACAGCCGAGACTCCGCAGCCGATAGCCGCGGAACCGAAGAAGGTTGATCTGTCGCAGTCGGAAGAGTTTCGCAAGTATCAGGCTGCACGCGATAGGCGAGAGGAGCAGTTGCGGCAGCAGATGGCGGAGACGCAGCGGCAGATGCAGGAGATGCAGCGCCAGATGGCGCAGGCGCAGTTGCGGGATGCAGACCCGGAGCAGGTGGCGCAGTACTATCAGTCTGAGATCGACCGGTTGCAGGTGGAGACCCGCCAACGCGAGGCAGCGATGAGTGAGCGCGAACGGTGCGTGGCGAAGGCGCAACAGTTGCTGGACGAGTTGGGGATCGATCCGAGCACGCCGGGATTGGACTGGGGAGACGAGCCATCGGCCGAGGGGCTGGTGCGGCTGGCGACGAGCGCGGCGAAACTGAAGGGGCTGCAGGCCCAGGTGACACAACAACAACAACAGACCGTGGTGGCGGACGCGACGCAGGCGGCGAAGGCGGAGGCGCTGACGCAGGCCGGCGTGACGAAGGTCAACACGGCAACCGGGACGGCTGGGCCTCGGGACCTGCGGGCAGAGTTCGAGGCGGAGAAGGCGAAGTTGGTGCACGGCGGAGACGTCGGCGCGTACGCGCTGCTGAAGTCGAGGTACCGCAAGCAGGGGTTGGACGTGTAGGTCTGAGGAGCGGCCGTCACACACACTTACGAGGTGAAGAGAGATGGCAGTTTCAGATCAACCCAAGACTACGTATTCGGATACCACCGCACAGAAGCGGGTCATCGCGGACCTGATCGACATCATAGATCCGCGTGACACGCCGGTGGTGTCATACTTCGGGCTGGACGGGGACAGCGGGAAGTTCCGGCTGGTGAACTGGCCAGGCACGAAGATGGAGTGGCTGGAGGACACGCTGGCCGGGCTGACGGACACGCTGGGGGCGAGTTGCACGACGAACGCGACGTCGCTCAGTGTGACGGACGGCTCGCTCCACAAGACCGGGGACATCATCGAGATTGACGCCGAGATGATGTGGATCAGCGACGCCTCAGCTGCGGACAACAAGGTGACCGTGACGCGGAACTACGGCGGGACGCAGGCGACGCACGCGGCCAGCGCGACGATCACGCTGATCAACCACGCGCGACTGGAAGGGGCGGACGCGGACTACGACCGGGCGTTCAGCGACATCACCGCGCCCTACAACTATACGCAGATCTTCCAGGACGACGTGAAGGTGACCCGCTCGGGGAACAAGATCAGCCAGTATGGGATCACCGAGGAGTTCGACTATCAGGCAGCGAAGAAGATCCCGGAGCTGAGCCGGCTGATCGAGAAGGCGTTCTTCCGTGGCCAGCGCAAGAGCGGCAGTGCCACGTCGCCTCGTGCGTTCGGCGGGCTGGAGACGTTCGCGACGAACAACACGAAGAGCGGGGCCAGCGCGGCGCTGGTGCAGAAGGATCTCGAGGACCTCATCGAAGCCTGCTGGGCGGATGGAGGGAACCCGGACCTGATCATCTGCAACTCGTGGGTGAAGCGGAAGATCTCTGGGTTCTACGCGGACAGTGTGCGGACCACGCGGGACGAGCAGCGCGGTGGGGTGACCATCAGTGAGGTCGAGACGGAGTTCGGTGTGTTGAAGATCTTGATGAGCCGGTGGTGCCCGAGCGCGAAGCTGTACGTGGTGGAGAGCCAGTACATCGGGTTCGTGGCGTTCGATCCCTTCTTCCAGGAAGAGTTGGCCAAGACGGGCGACTCGACGAAGGGCCAGGTGGTAGGGGAGTACGGCCTGGTGGTGAAGAACGGGAAGGCGCACGGGTTTATGAAGTCCATCAGCACGACTTCGTAACCGGGCAGGCGGAAAGACAGACTATGGGCGGGGGCGGTGCACGTGGCCGCCCCTGCCAGGAGGATTAGAGTATGGGTAGCGGAACGAGAAGTATCTACAACGCCGCGGACTACTGTCCTGTGCTGGCGCGCCTGGCCGGGGAGGGAGCGATAGGGCTGGGCTCGAACGTGGCGCAGTTCAACCTGGAGAGCAAGGTGCGGGTGGGAACGCACGACTGGGGCGTGGGCGCGACGGGGGTGCTGCTGAGCGGCACGGACCCGGACATGGTGTTCCAGGTGGCGGGGCGGATCAACGCGGCGCTGGCGACTGGTGCGTACGCGGCTACCTACCACCAACTGGCGTGCACGGCGGCACAGACGGGGAACGTGAGTGTGTTCGCGAACTGGAACGAGCTATACTTCACCGGGACCACGGCACTGGGCACGGGCAACGCCGGGGCGGTGTGGGGACACATCGAGATAGCGGGGACGTTCACGGGGCCGGCCAGCACGAGCAGCTACATGGGGTCGGTGGTGGGTACGCTGATGTCGGATGCGGATACGGTGACGAACACGGGGATCATGGGCGCGTTCGTCGCGGATAGCATACTGACCAGCGGGTTCACGAACAACGGCAAGATCGCG
>Ga0307376_10001366_pt1 | contig 26534 bp, 24 predicted proteins | sample TR2MG_FD_202536 | JGI IMG/M metagenome (GOLD analysis project Ga0307376, IMG submission 202536) | Soil microbial communities from Risofladan, Vaasa, Finland - TR-2 | ecosystem: Environmental > Terrestrial > Soil > Coastal area > Acid sulfate soil | place: Finland: Risofladan, Vaasa | collected...
TCACCAGGCTGGTGGAGGGCATCTCCGAATACATTGGCGGGTCCAAGAAGGTGCCGGAGCGCGAGATATCCAAGATGGAGGACATAGAGAGGTCTATCGGCACGGCGGAGCACATGTTAGGTCCGATCCCCACTCAAGAGGAGCTTCGCATGGACCAAAAGAAACTGGAAGAGGACATGGCCAAAGACCGTCGGGAAGCCGAGAAAATAAAGGCCCAGAGCCGATCCAGTGGCTGAACCTCTTTCAAACCATTTCCTTTTTTTAATTTTTATAACACGAAGGGTTCCCGTTGGATAATAATATCCGACTAGGGTCGGTGTCGCTGCACTTGACGGAAGATGATGTAACCACACACAATGATCGCGACCATCATGATCGGCATCAGATATATCCAATCCCAGCCCTGGTCCAGGGATCTGATGTCGATGGCGTAAAGGGTGGTCAGGGCGACGAGCTCGGCTTGATCCTGTAGCTGGTCCTTGTTGATCCAATCCGTGTCCTGGACCCCCGATATGGAATCGGATGGGGTGTGAATGTGACCACGTATGGATCCGGTCGAACTTTCATATATGGTGATGGGGTAGGAACAGAACAGCATGGAGCTCACGACCCCCTGTACACCATGGAGGTCCAGGTCCTCTTGCCAATACCAATTATAGGTCTCGGCGACACCAGCGGGGTTCAGGAAGGAAGAGTGATCCGAACCAGTGATGTCCTCCACCACATATGAGCTGTTCAACTGTTGCGCCGCAATATCTGCCAGTGAACTTAGGTCAAAGTCCCCTGAAGGACCCGGGTCCGTTACCTGCAAGGTCTGAGAACCGATGCAGTCCACTATGAGGGCCGAAACAATATCGGCCATTTCATCACGGTGGGCGTTCACATAATTGATGGAACCGGCCAAACCAAGCTCCTCACCCGCAAAGGCAATGATCCGAAGACCATGCTGCATTTCAAATTTCCCGGAATCCATGGCCTGCTGGACCATCCTGCCTATCTCCAACAACGTAGCTACGCTTGCGGAATTGTCGATGTAGCCTTCACACATGACCGTGTCGTAATGAGCTCCCAGAATAACGTACTGGCTCGAGCCGGAGGATGATGGAATGTCCGCGATGATGTTGCGATGCTGACCTTCTGTGATCCGCGATCGTATCTCGATACTCACCCGGAGCTCGGAATTGTTATGGGCAAGTTCTTTCAACATATGTCCCTGGGTATAATTGAGCGAACCTACGGCGATGTTCAGGTCCCAGAACACCGGGCCAACGATACCGAGGGGCCTCCCTCCGGTGGACGACTGGGAGTACTCCTCGGCGTAGCTCATCCAAGAATACCAATAGAAGAATATGATAGCTACCGGAGGTTCGGACTCCAACTTCTCCTTGAACACCTGTTCCCAATTAGGTGACCATCGGACCTCTCTTCCCATCATAAGGACCTTTCCGGTGGTGTTGATGGAATTCCAGGTGTCCCTGTCGATGGGCATTCCCCCGACCTCTGAGGAATAACTGATATGTGGCAGGGGTAGAGTGACCAATTCGTAAAGGGCCCCATCAACGGGGGTGGGCATACTATACCCATCGGCATTGAACGACTCCAATTCCAACGCGTCTTCGGTAGTAGATATGTTTCCGTCAATGTCGTAGAACATGGTCGGTGAAGATAATAGGTTCCAGATAGGCAGATCAAAGCTCTCTTCATGAACCTGCAGACCGTAATCCTGGAACTGGTCTCTGATGAGGTCGGCGGCCTCGTTCGCTCCCTCCGACCCGCTCACGCGATACGCGTTATGGCTAGACGAGATCGTGCACAATCGTTCGGTCTGATCGATGACGTTCTGACCATCCCAGCTTTCGAGTATCTCCGAGGTGATATCCACTGGATCACCAGCAGCTGTCCGACTTGACAACGATAAGCCCAGTCCTGACGAGAACACCAGTAATGAGGCCATCAATAAGGCTGGTAGGCATCTTCCATCCATGGGATCATATTTTCATTATTTGTGCGCTATATTACAATATTGAACGATAGCTGCGTCCGATTCAATTTATCATATGACCATCGGTACCCGATAAAAATATAATATGGGTGGTGAGGGGGACCATTCTCGTCACTTCATTTTTCCTTCTGGGATCTTGATCGAGAATACGCAGCTATCGTCCCCGGCAAGTACGCTTTTCAGTACGTCCACCTCAACTGGCTCATCGAATATGACATCCCAAGGTAACTTGGTGAAGCCCGCGCTGCAATAGCAGAACGATGAGGATATCTTTGGCATACCCTTCTTGATCGCCGATCTGACCAGGGGACAATGGCAGTAATGATATCTGCGTAATTGGGGGTTCCTTTCGGTGTAAAACCGCTTGGGATCAAAAGGTACCTTTTCGCAGATTATACGGTCACCTTTGCGGATGCCGGTCTGCAACCTCTGGTCGGAGACAACGTGGTCCACGAACTCTTTGGTGACCTCCTGCTCATACCAGACCTTGCCCGTCCGGAGGCAGTCCTTTAGCTCCTTGACCAGATCCTGATGCTCTTTGATCAGGAACTCGTCCAGGGAGGAAGCCTCTTCGAACCTGGCCTTCTTTCCCGAAAACGATTCTTTTGGTATCTCATGATAGTTCCAAGTGAGTACGGACCGGCATTGATCGGGAGTTAGCTCGTTCTCCATGCGCTCTATTATCCGGTGGGTCAGATGAGGATATTCTTCGGGAGGTGTTCCGAGGGGCGGTTTATCGAACCCGAAGAACACCGCCTCCTTGCGGCTCTCTCCCATCATCTCTCCCATCCTCCTCTCCATCAATGGGAGGATGTCATAGGAGTTCAGGATGGTGGCTAAGTGGATGAAAAGGTCTGGTCTGTCACAGAAGGCGCAATATCTGGCCACAGCTACGAGATTATCAGGAGAATTCTCACCCTTTTCGATCAGCTGGGCTAGAAAATCGTTCATGAGATCGATTTCACAGTCATCGATGCAGTGATCAAAGGAATCGATGTATCTCTCGAAATCCTTGACGTTTGTGACCATTGCCCCGATCCGACCTGCCTCGACCTTCTTCCCCTTGAGATATTCCTCGTACCCTTCTTTGACCATTTATACCCTGGAGAGTGTATCGTCCTACTGGGGAATATCATTTGGCATTCTCCGTTGATAAGCAAAATTTGGAAATGGTGGATGATCGAAGGTGGATCGTTCAGTTTTATAATGGGTTATTACCCCTGTTATGTTTCTAATGCATCGCTCCCTTTGGTCATCGCGACAGAGGTCCGCGCCTCTAACAGATAAGATCGTGATGAAAAATCGCTATGGGCCACTCTGCCTACAATGAACGATCTCGTTCCCACAGATCCACTTGGATAAGGATCTTAAGAAAAAAGTGGACGGGCCGGGATTTGAACCCGGGACTTCCTGCTTGCAAAGCAGGCGATCTTCCGAGCTGATCTACCCGCCCAGTGTGGCCGCATAAATGAAATATAAATAAAAAGGTTTCGTGCTCAGCGGCATATCGCACCGTTGGAGGCCCCACCGACCATACGGCGGTATTTTGCCAGCACCCCGGTAGGATGCCTATCGACCAGCTTCACCTTGGCCAGGCGTTTTTCGATCTCTCCTTCCGGGACCAATAGTTCGATCTTTCGCCCGGGGATATCTATGGAGATACGGTCACCATTCTGGATGGCGGCGATCGGTCCTCTGTCAAAAGCCTCCGGGCAGACATGTCCGATACACGGTCCCCTGGTGGCCCCCGAGAAGCGTCCATCGGTGATGAGCGCCACTGAATCTGACAGACCCATTCCAGCAATGAGACTGGTGGGGGAGAGCATCTCAGGCATGCCTGGTCCTCCTTTCGGTCCTTCGTATCTGATGACGACCACATCGCCTGCCTCGATCTTCCTAGCGGAGATGGCGGCGTGTGCGTCCTGCTCGGAATCAAAGACCTTGGCCTTACCGACGAAGGTCATCATCTCCGGGGAGACAGCGGCCTGTTTCACAACCGAGCCTTCCGGAGCTATGTTACCGTAGAGGACCGCTATGCCCCCTTCCTTGTGGAACGGGCGTGAGAGTGGCCGGATGATCTCCTCATCAGTTATTATGGCTCTATCTGCGACCTCCCTGATGCTGATCCCGTTGACCGTCATCTCGTCGTATAGCTCGTTCCGCAAACGCTTAAGCATGCCGGGGACACCGCCGGCCTTATCAAAGTCCTTGATGTAATATGGGCCGCTCGGTTTGATACTGGTAAGATGAGGGACGTTCCTGGATATCTCATCGAAATCCTTAAGGTGGACCTCCAGGCCGAAATCCGCAGCAATGGCCGGTATGTGCAGGGCAGTATTGCTTGAACCCCCGATGGCCATGTCCAGAATGATGGCGTTCATCATGGACCCCTTTCTTACGATCTTGCGGGCGTTCATTCCTTCTTTTACAAGTTGCACTATTCTTCTGCCGGTCTCCCTGGCCAACTCTTTCTTTCGAGGATCGGTGGCCAGCATGCTGCCGCAACCGCTGATGCTCATGCCCATGGCCTCGGTCAGGCATGCCATGGTGTTGGCCGTGAAAAGTCCGGAACAGGCTCCCTTTCCCGGGCAGGCGCAACGTTCGATCCTTAGGACCTCCTCTTCGGCCATCTTCCCTGCCTTGTTGGCACCCAAGGCTTCGAACACGCTCTGTAGGTCGAGCGGGCGGCCATCCATCTCCCCTGGCTCCATGGCCCCACCGGTAAGAATAATGGCTGGCAGGTCCATTCTTCCGGCAGCCATCAACATGCCAGGGGTGATCTTGTCACAGTTTGTGACACCGACCCAGCCGTCCATGCAATGAGCCTGCACCATGATCTCCACGCAGTCGGAGATAACATCGCGAGAGACCAGAGAATAGCGCATTCCCGAGTGTCCCATGGCCACTCCGTCGCATACGCCGGGTACTCCGAAGGTCAGGGGTACCCCTCCCGCCTCGATGATACCTTGGCGGACCTCTTCGGCCAGTTCATTAAGGTGGATGTGACCTGGAACTACGTCGTTCCAGGAGTTGGCGATACCGATGAGCGGTTTCTCCATATCTTCATCGGTCAGACCGGTGGCTCGCAATAGGCTGCGCTGTGGGGCCCGGTCCACCCCTTTCTTGACCGCATCGCTACGCATCGGCCTTGGGTATGCTCAACCGGATAAAATAAGTTCTCGGCCTAAATGTCACCGAACTCGATGTTTTCATCGGTGAACCTTCTCCGCAAGCTGTCCAGGTAATCGGTGACGATCTGATCGCGTCTGGCGATATCCCTTATCCAGATCTTGATCTCGACCAGAACCTTCTCTCCCTGAATATCCTTAATTATGATACTGGGGGCGAAGGTGGACATATCGATCCTCTTCTCCAGATATCTTCGGACGCTGTTGAGCTCGAATATCTTGGATACCTTCTTCTGCTCCTCCTCCCCCACGTGCGGAAGTATGTAGAGATTGTTGTAGGCCACGTCCAATACGATGACCTTGATGTGGTCAAAATTATGCAGAGAACGTAACCATACCGGAATGCGTATGGCCACGAAGCCGGCACGGGAATAGTTGATCACCTTGTTGGTGACCATAAAGGAGTTGGGAACGTACAGCAACCTGCCGTCCAAGTCCTTGAGGACCGTGTTCGTAAGGTTTATGTCCTTTACCCTGGCCATCCCGGTCAAGGGCAGGCCGGACACTTCCACCCACTCATCGACCCTGATCGGGCGAATGACCGAAAGAAGCAATCCGGCGAACGCGTTCATGAGTATCTGCTGGGAGGCCAGAGCGACCCCCAGACCTAATATGCCTAACGATGCTAGTAATGCGGCCAGGTCCAGTCCCAGTATCTCCCAGAATCCCAGGTAGACACCTGTAGTCAGAACCGCATACTGATAAATTCTGGCGATGGCCTTGGAATGATTATGTGCCAGATGCTCGTCCAATAGTCGCCTCACCAATATGTTGGTCCCCTTCGCTATCAGGATCGTGACCAGCGCTATGAGGACGAATGCGATGAGATCGGTGACGGACACCCCAAAGATAATGACCTCTTCCATCCTGGTTATGTAAGAGCGTCCGATTTAAGTTCCTTGCGTTCAATTAGGTTTTAGACCCGCCTTATCCAATCGGTCAAGGACCTCGTTCAGTATCTCCGAGATGATATTCTCTCGCAGCTGGATCTCTCTTATCCATATCCTGATGCTTAGCATCGTCCTGAGCGTCGTGACCTCGCTCACGAACACCTGTGGAATGAACTGGTCCATGTCGATCCTGTTGCCTAGGAGTTGCTTCAATTTTAGGATTCCCAAAGCGGTCTGTAAGGCGGAACGTTCCTCCCCCTGAACGTTCGGAAGGACCTTTTCGTGATCTTCCAGCACCTGCAAGATAAGTTCCATCACCAGTTTTCGATCGGCATCGATCGGAAGCGGAAACGGAATGTCGATCCTGACGAATCCGGATTGGGTGTAGTTGATCACCCGCGAGGAGATCAGAATTGAGTTGGGCACGATGGTGATACGACCGCCTGGGTCTCTGAGCGTGGTCTTGGTCAAGGATATGTCCACTACCCTTGCCGCCCTATTGCTAGCTACATCAGTGATCTCGATCCAATCTTCCATCTGTATACGGCGTTGGACCGCAACCATTATTCCTGCCACGAAGTTCTGAATTATCTGCTGGGACGAGAACGCGATGGCGATACCGAGGAGGCCCATCGAGGCCGCGAGGGCGGCGGTGTCAAGTCGAAGGCCGTAAAACACTCCGTATCCAACGCCCAGAAACAAAATGACATATTGGGCCAGATTGGCGAATATTTTAGAGATTTTTTTTCCTGTTCTAAGGTCCAAACCCCTTCTGACCAAAGCGTACGTACCTCTGGCTAGGGCCATTGTCAGGATCAGTATCCCGATGAAGAACAACACATCATAGATGTCGATGCCGAAGATCGTGGGATTGGCCACGGTAACGATTATAGGATATCGATTACAAAAACAGTAAGGTCAAAAATGAGAAGATATTTGGTAAAGGATTTTGATCTCAGGACCTGAGCACTATCTCGATGTTGACCCCGTCAGGGACTTGGATCCTCATCAGTTGCCTCAGGGCCCTTTCATCCGCATCCAGGTCGATGAGGCGCTTGTGTATGCGCATCTCCCACCTGTCCCATGTCTCGGAGCCCTCTCCGTCTGGGCTTTTACGGCAGGGTACCTGCAACCTCTTGGTGGGCAGCGGAATCGGTCCGCGAATAGCCACACCGGTGCGGGTGGAGATCTGCTTGATCTGCATACAGACACTGTCCACCTTCATAGGGTCGGTGCCGCTCAATGATATCCTTGCTCTCTGTGCCATAGGTTAATCCCCAAAATGGAAAGGGTGGAAAAGGGTTTACATCTCCTTCTTTTCAACATCGATGCACATACCAGCGGCCACTGTCTGACCCATATCGCGGATGGCGAACCTGCCCAGCTGTGGGAAGTCCTTCGCCTTCTCGACGACAAATGGCTTGGTAGGCATGACCTTGACGATCGCGACATCACCGGTCTTAAGGAAGGTGGGGTTCTCCTCTTTGACCTGTCCGGTCTTGGGGTCCATCTTCTTCATCAGTTCGATGAAAGTGCAGGCGACCTGTGCGGTGTGGCAGTGGAAGACCGGGGTGTAACCGACCGGGATTGCGGTTGGGTGGTTCAGGACCACGATCTGAGCCACAAATGTCTTGGCCACGGTGGGCGGGTTGTCGATCGGGCCGGCAACATCTCCCCTCTTAACATCGTTCTTGGCTATGCCCCTAACGTTAAAGCCGACGTTGTCGCCGGGCTTGGCAAAGGGCATAATCTCGTGATGCATCTCAATGCTCTTGACCTCTCCAACCTTGTTGGATGGCATGAAGATGATCTTCATTTCTGGCTTAAGAATTCCAGTTTCGACACGGCCGACAGGGACGGTCCCGATGCCGGTGATGGTGTATACATCCTGGATAGGCAGGCGCAGGGCCAGACCCTCTGTGGAGGCCGGTAGCTTCAGCTTGTTGAGGGCTTCAAGCAAGGTGTCTCCCTTGAACCAGGGCATGTTATCGGACCTCTTAGCGCAGTTGTCGCCCTTGTAAGCGCTGATGGGTATTACGGGGATGTCGTCCAGTTTAAAACCAACGGACTTCAATAGTGTGCTGATCTCCGCTTTAGCCTTGTTAAATGCGGCCTCGTCGAAGGCGGGCTTGACGGCATCCATCTTGTTGATGGCTATGATGATCTGCTTTACACCCAAGGTCTTGGCAAGGAAAATGTGCTCCTTGGTCTGGGCCTGGGGCCCCTCGATACCGGAGCAGACAACGACGGCGGCGTCGGCCTGGCTGGTACCAGTGATCATGTTCTTGACGAAGTCCCTGTGACCGGGAGCGTCGATGACGGTGAAATAGTACTTGTCAGTATCGAAACGCTTGTGAGACACATCGATGGTCACACCGCGTTCCCTTTCTTCCTTCAAGTTGTCCATGACCCAGGCGAACTCAAAGGTCGCCTTTCCCTTCTCGTCAGCCTGCTTTTTGAACTTTTCGATGACGTAGGGGTCGATAGCACCGGTGTCTAACAGCATTCTACCGACGGTGGTAGACTTCCCGTGATCTACGTGACCTATGAACACCAAATTCATGTGAGGTTTGTCAGCCATTTGTTTCCCTCCATTTTTTTTCTATATATATATGAGTTGGTTGCCTCTCGATATTATTCATTCTATATAACGGTTTTTCAAGCTCAGCCGGAATAGTAGCCTGCGTCGTAGGGCTGTGGGTGCAGTCCCTTTCTCTTTCGTATGTCGCCTACTACTTTTTCCTGCAGCTCTCCAGGGAGATTTACGAACCCTGAGTTCTCAGTAGACCACAAGGCCTTTCCCTGAGTGGCTCCACGGATGGCGCTAGCGAACCCGAACATTTCCGCAACAGGTGCCTTGGCCGTTATGATGGTGGCGTCATGTTCCTGACGGATGTCTTCGATGATCGACCGGCGTCCCTGCAGTTCGCGGGTCACATCGCCCATCATGTCTTGTGGGCAGTTGATGAAGACCTTCGTCATGGGCTCCAGCAGGACCCTTCCGGCCTGGCACATGGCGCCATAGATGCCGGATCGAGTGGCTGGGATGACCTGCCCAGGACCGCGATGGATGGAATCCTCATGCAGTTTAGCATCTACCAACATGATCTTCATGCCGGTGACCCTCTCGCCAGCCAATGGACCGAGGTTCATGGCCTCTTCGAAGGCCTGCTTGCACAATTCCATCGTCTCATGGAGATTCTGGATACCCTTGGTCGTGTCGATCAGAACATTGTTGTTCTTGAAGCACACGACGCCCTTTGCTTGGTCCTTGTCCAAACCTAGGTCTGAAAGCTGTTTCGCCAGGGCCTTCGGGTCCTTTATCTTGCCTTCGGTCTTGATATCGCCGGCCTTGATGGCCTCGATGACCGCTTCCTCTAAAGGTTCGACGACCATGTAGAACTTGTTGTGCTTATTGGGGGACTTGCCCTCGAACGGGCCCCCCCGTCCTTTCACATGCTCGCGGTAGACCACAATTGGAGCAGAGGCTTTGATCTCCACTTTGTAGTCGTTCACTATGCGATAGTTTGTGATCTCAAGGTGGAGCTCGCCCATGCCGGACAGCAGATTCTCTCCGGTCTCCTGGTTAATCTGTATCTGAATGGACGGGTCTGCCTTCCCAACGGTCCTCAGTACATCGACCAGCTTAGGCAGGTCCTTCATATGCTTAGCCTCTATGGCCACGGTGACCACAGGTTCGGTGTAGTGGGATATCTTCTCGAAAGGCTCCATATCCTTGTCGGAACTGCAGGTGGCGCCAGAGATGGCGTCCTTCAGTCCGGACAAAGCGACGATGTTCCCAGCCTCCACTTCTTCCACGGCGATACGGTCTGCACCGACGCTCATGGCCACGGTCTGCACCCGGTTAGGGTTCGGCATTCCTAGAATGAACATCTCCTGTCCGCGCACGACCTTGCCGGAGAACAACCTTCCCATGGCAACTTCGCCTGCGTGGGGGTCCATGACTATCTTGGTGCACATGAACGTGGTGGGACCTTGACGGTCACAGGTCATCATGGCCTTACCCACCACGGAGTCAAGATCTCCCTTCCAAATGGTTGGGATACGGATCTTCTGGGCTTCAAACGGGTCGGGCACATGGGTGATGACCATGTCCAAGAGCACTTCATGAACCGGGGACTTCTTGGCCAGTGTCTTCTGGTCCTCGTTCTTGCAGAAGTTGTAGACGTCTTTAAAGGAGATGCCGCTCTTCTTCATGTAAGGAACGGAGATGGCCCAGTTGTTGTATGCGGAGCCGAAGGCGACGCTGCCGTCCTCGACCTTTACCTGCCATTTCTTCCTAAGGTCCTCTGGCAAATTGGCCATGATCCTCTTGTTGACCTCGGTGATGATCTGAACAAAGCGCTGCTGCATCTCCTGCTCGGTGACCTTCAGTTCGTTGACCAAACGGTCCACCTTATTGATGAATAGAACCGGCCTGACCCTTTCTTTGAGGGCCTGGCGTATGACGGTCTCGGTCTGAGGCATGATGCCCTCGACCGCACAAACGAGAATGATACAACCATCCAAGGCCCTCATGGCCCTGGTGACATCTCCTCCGAAGTCTACGTGACCAGGGGTATCTATCAGATTGATCAGGTAATCCTTACCATCGCCGTGCCAGGTGTGAACCATCGAGGCGTTGGCCGCATTGATGGTGATGCCACGGGCCTGTTCCTGCTCGTCGAAGTCCAGCATCAATTGTTTGCCAGCGAGGTTCTCCGACATCATACCCGCCCCGGCGATCAGATTGTCGCTCAGGGTGGTCTTCCCGTGGTCGATGTGCGCGGCGGTGCCTATGTTCCTGATGAATTTTGGCGTCAGCATGATCTGCTGAGCCCTCTTGATATTGTCCTCTTTTCTGCCCATGATACCAACCTCAATATCAACGTGCCGAAGAGGCTACCCTTTCGATCTCTTCCTTCTTGGCCACGGAAAAGCTGTTCATGTCTCCCTTGGAGGCTAAGATAAGCTCATCGGCCAAGCAAAGTTCGATAGGCTTGGTATTCTTGAACGAGGAGTTCACCGATCCCTTAGAAATGTTACGGAGGGCTATGTCCAGCCGGCGCGACGGACCTACATCCACCGCTTTAGGGACTGAAATACCACCGAACTGCAGGCGAGTGATCTCCTCCCTCGGGGCTGCATTCTCCAGAGCATCGACCAGAACCTGTATGGGGTTCTTCTTGGTGCGTTCCTCTATGATCGCGAAGGCCTTCCTAGTAACGTTGTATGCCTTCATCTTCTTACCAGTGAAGACCTCGGTCCTCATCATGTTGTTGATCAGGCGTTCAACGATGTTGACCTTGGATTTGCCGAACCACTTGTTGGCGTGACGAGCGGAGGTATGTGGTACGGCGGTAGGGGTCAAGTCAATGTACTTGGCCAATCCTCCATCTCTAACCGTGACCTCACTGCTGGCGTACTTGCCGAAAAGCAGGATATTATCAAACTTGAAACTGCTCTCATCCACGAGAATCACCTAACTGGCTTCTCTTTTCTGCCCCTAACCAATTCGTTCAGGGAGACGTTGTTCACTTGTATGACCTTAAACCTGACGCCTGGAATGTCACCATATGAACGACCCATCCTACCTCCGATACCTTCCACAAGGACCTCGTCATGCTCATCGATGAAGTTTATGGCGCCGTCCCCAACCGCGAAAGCGGTGATCTGGCGGCCGTTCTTGATCAATTGAACCTTGACGCATTTTCTTATGGCGGAGTTTGGCTGTTTCGCTTCGATACCGACCTTTTCCAAGACGATGCCCTTTGCCTGGGCGGCGCCCTCTAGCGGATCGGATTTTTCTTTGAGCTTCAACAGCCTTCTCTTGTAAGACCTGTCGCTCCATCGAGCCTTTTGCCGATCATTCCTCAGCTTTCTGGCAGTGTATAATCCTCTTGCCAAGTATTTCACCTCAAATTCAGGAGCAGGCCCTCTATTACCGATTTTGTATATAAGAATATGGGATTGTAAGCAGGACTCAGAATATATGCTGGACACGAGCGGCTGGAGGCTTTCATCCTTGACCGGACTAGGTGATGTAGGATTGCTTCTTGTCAGGCGGGATGGGTCTCAGGACCCTCACCAATCGGCCTTGGGAGTCGTAACCATATACCATATAATAAAACAACCACCAATTGTTGAGCTCCAACATCATCATCCTGACCTTCATGGCATCGGCCCGGGGCGCCATTACCACCAACCTCAATTTCTGCTGCAGCACTCGACGATACTCATCCATGCGTCCTTTTTCCTTCCATGAGGTGGTGGTCTCCACGAATTCTCGGCCGATGAGGTCGCCCTGGAAGAAAAGGTCGATCTGGCCTACGCCGTCTGCATCTTCGGAGAAATGAGTCGCTATATCCGGATGCGGAAGCTCCGTCTCGATCTCCTTCATCCTTCTCTTGGCGACCTTTAGGATGATCTCGTCCACCATCTATTTCAAGGGAATGAAAGGGGGTGATATAATTTATCACTTAACGCGCGCGCGTTTCAAGCATTGCCCCTGGACTCCCCACGCACCAATGCCGTGGCCACCAGATGCGCCAACCGGACCGGCTCGGGGAGGCATCCTCGAACCAAACATCTCCTGACCGCATCGTCGGCGTCATCCTCCTCGATACCCGCTGATGCAATGAACAACCTCCCTGAGGGAATTTTCACGGGACGGACCTTTTCCTTGGAGACCATCGCCAATCTTCGTTCCCAATCTGGGAAATGTGCTTTCAGGGCGGAGGTGATGGAATTCATGTCCGGTTCGTCACGCGCAACTGTGACCACAGGTAGGTCGAGAGCGGTGCTAAGGGCGGAGATGTCCACAACGTTAAAACCCCCAAAGGCCACCCCGTCGATCATTATCATACGTACCTGCTCACGGAAACGGGAAGTGCTCACCATGCCGATTATTGCCTCGTTCGCATCATCCCCATCTACGGCGCAGGAGGACACCAATACCCCTTCCACGTAACCGGGAGGGCAGATCAATACACCGACCAAGGGAACGGTTCCCTGCCCTTTGATAAAAGGACCATCGTCGATGCCAAGTATGCGGGCCTGTTCTTTCACTCACATCAACCCCAGGTGTCCGGTCACCCGGTCCACCTCGGCGTTCGGTGCAGGACCTATGCCCAGGCAGGTAGTGGTGTTTGGCGGAAGTTCCGTCATACCGGCGTCAGTGATGAGCGATGTCACCAGTCCGGCGTCCTCGGCCGCCTGTTTGATCCGGTACAGCTCGGCCAGGTCCTGAACCTTGACCACCACTTTCTTCTGCCCCTCGTTGTACCATCGTTCGAACTGTATCGTTTTTCTCTTCTTACTGCTAAGAGCACAGTTCACAGCGGCGTGAGCCACTTGTGCGGCCATCTTTCCCGGTGAGAGCTTCAGGTCCCTGCGGACCACTATGACCATCTTGTTATCGAATTCCATCTTGCCAGCCTCACACGTCACCGAAAGTTAGGGGGAATGACCGTTTCAAAGCGCGTTCCTGGTTCTGTTTGGCCATGGCGATCATTTTTTCCAGTTCCTCTGGTGTGTAATTAATGCAGATGGTCTTGCCGCAGATGGAGCATAGGAACTCCCGGCCTTCGGCGCAGTCCTGCACCTTGATCGAGATCAGTATCTCGCAATGGGGGCAACTCATGACAAAAGAGTCCACAGCATCACCGTGCCGCCATTCGCGGACGACAATATATCCCTTTCCCGTTATAACCACGTATCACATTTAATATAGGAAGATGAAATGAGACGCATATGTTAGAGATTATTCGCAGGGACGGCCTGGCCCGCATCTGCCGTCTGCACACCAGGAGGGGGGAGCTGGAGACCCCTTGTCTTCTGCCAGTGGTCAATCCCCGCCTGACCACCATCAAGCCCCGGGAACTTTACGATGTTTTCGGTTTCAGGGCGCTCATCACAAATTCATATATCATACGTAACGACCATCGTATCCGAGAGATCGCCCTGACCAAAGGGTTGCACGAGCTCCTCGATTTCCCGGGGGTCATCATGACCGATTCCGGTTCCTTCCAATCTCACATGTACGGGGAGGTGGACGTGAAGAATCAGGACATCGTAGAGTTCCAACGGGACATTGGGGCGGATATCGGAACGGTCCTGGACATTTTCACCGAGCCGGAATGGAGCAAAGAAAGGACCGCCGAATCAATAGAGGTCACCTTGGGTCGAACGGAAGAGGCCGCGGCTCTCAAGGGCGAAATGCTATTGGCCGGTGTGGTGCAGGGCTCCATCTACCCCGATCTCAGACAGATGTGCGCCCACCGTATGTCCGAGATGGCTGTGGACGTTAACCCGATCGGTGGCGTCGTGCCTCTTATGGAGACCTATCGCTTCGCCGAGCTGGTTGACGTTATCGTCGCTTCAAAGAAAGGATTGAGGGCCGATAGGCCAGTTCACCTTTTCGGAGCAGGGCACCCCATGCTCTTCTCGTTGGCCGTCCTATTGGGCTGTGACATGTTCGATTCCGCCTCTTACGCCAAGTTCGCCCGGGACGATCGGTTCATGTTCCTGGAAGGAACCTTCCGGCTAAGGGACATGAAGGCCTTGGAATGCAATTGCCCCGCCTGCGTGGGACATGATGTGGAGGAGATCCGCAAGATGCCCGACGACGAGAGGACACAGCTCATCGCCCGCCACAACCTGTGGGTATCCAAGATGGAACTGGAAAGAGTGAAACGGGCCATATTGGAAGGGGACCTATGGGAGCTGGTGGAAAGACGATGCCGCTCGCACCCGGCCTTGCTGGACGCATTGAGGTCGTTGGGCAAACATCAGGAGTTCCTGGAGAGGTACGAGCCATTAAGCCGCGAGCATGCCCTCTTCTACACCGGTTCGGAAACATTGAACCGCCCGGCCTTTCTCAGGTATCAGAAGCGGCTGAAAGAACGCTACGTTCATCCAAATACAGAAGTGGGGATCATCTTCGAAGAGCCGGAGAAGCCCTATTCTAGGACGATGCGATCGGTGATGGACTCCATTCTGGAGACCAATGACGCCCATTTCCAGGTCACCAGTCCTTTCGGACCGGTCCCAATAGAACTTGACGAGATATACCCGATCTCCCAATCGCTGTTCCCCAAAGAGAAGGACCAACAGACCAGGGAGCGAACCGACCGCCTGATGGAGGACCTGGCTCACCAACACACTCACAAACTGGGGGCCATCTGGGACGGGGAGGAGACCTTGGAGGTCCTAAAGATGTTCTCTCAAGGCAAGGGCGGTTTCAATATCGACATGGCCCGAGTGAAAGCTGTGGCCGAATATCAGTTCGGGAAGGGATCGGCGGAGGCATTGCTCAACGGACAGGTGTCGTTGGTCAAATCCAAGAACGTGGACCGCATCCGCAACGTGCTGGTTGACGGAGAGCATGTGGTATCGATGAGGGCCGAGGACGGTTTCTTAACCCTTCGGCCGGCCGGAGCTAAAAGATTGCTCGCAGGGATTCCAGCCCCGCGCATGCGCGTGACAGTGATGGACGATTCGGTGGAGTTCAACCGTCAAGGCAAGAACGTGTTCTGCGGTTTCGTGATCGATGCCGACCCGGAGATACGCCTGCACGACGAGGTCATGGTGGTGGACCAAAAAGATACCCTGATAGCAATCGGCCGAGCCCAGCTCACCCGCGAGGAGATGTTGGACTTCAGCAAAGGTATCGCGGTCAAGGTCCGGGAAGGGGCCTAATCCCCTTCCATGTCGGTGATCTCATCGGCCACCTTCAGGCAGGCCATGAGGTCTTCGACGGTGTGCAGTAGGGACATCAGGCCTTTTGCCTTGCATTCCACTTTGAGCACCGGGCCCTCCACCCAGGACTTGGCATGGTCCCCATTGTCCAGTTCCAATGAGCGGTTGATGTTCATGGCACGTTCTTCGCTACCCATGTCCAGCTCCAGTAGGCAGGTCGCTTCCACGAAAGGTCAATGCCTCCTCGCGGATAAATCATCTTTGTTATGCTAACCGCCTGTCGCCAATGGATAGGTTAGAAACCCGATCTGAGGATCGAGTGAAAAATGTGGTAGCCCCGTCCAGATTCGAACTGGAGTCGCCGGCTCCAAAGGCCAGCATGATTGACCACTACACTACGGGGCTCTAGGAGACCTCGATGCGATATCCCCTATTTAATTTTCAATATCGCTGAGGACAGACCCGTAAAAATGAGTGGGGGTGGCCGAGGTTATCTTTACACGGACCCTTTTCCACAACGGAAGTTCGTCCTGGATGACCACTAGGAGGTAGTCGTCCGTACGTGCCATGACGCTCTTTCCCCTTCCCTTCTCATCTACGAGCACGGAATATTCCCGACCGACCTTCGATGAGTTTATCTGCGAAGATATGTGGAATCTTAGCGCGCTCAGCTCCCTCGATCGCTCCTTTGATACAAGGCCGGGAACCTGATCCTCCAAGCCCTCGGCCGCCGTTCCCGGCCGGGCGGAGAACCTGGTGACGTTGATGATGTTCGGGCGTAGGTCCTCCATAAGCCTAACGGTCGCCCGGTGGTCCTCTATGGTCTCCCCGGGAAAACCGGTGATGACATCAGTGGCGATCGTTAGCTCCGGGACGGCCGTACGTATCTTGTTCACCAGGTCCAAGAACACTTTTGCGGAATACCTCCTTCCCATGGCATGGATGATGTGGTCACTGCCGCTTTGTACTGGAATGTGCAAAAAACGGTAGAGGTTAGGGTGCTGGTAGACCTCCGCCAAATCATCGACGATATCGTTCAGGTTGTCCGGGTTCATCATGCCCACCCTGATGCGGAAATCCCCGGAGAGGTCGCAGATCGCCCTGAGGAGGTCGGGTAGGCGCTCTTGGCCGTCCATGCCATATCCCGCCGTATCCTGGGAGGTCACCAGTATTTCACTTACCCCTTGGGACAGGGAACGTTTGGCCCTGTCCCGCAGCTCTTCAATAGGATAGCTTTTCAGGTCCCCCCTCGCTATTTTGGTGATACAATATGTGCACGAACCCCTGCAGCCTTGGGCAATTGGCAGTATCGAGGATCCCGCCAGTTCGTCATTTTCCAACGTCGTTCCCATAACGCCGAACTCTTGCCTGAGGATCGCTGGGAGGCTCGGATAATCGGAAGTCCCGCAGACCAAGGCTCCAGGGAATTCCTGCAGCAATCGTTCCCTGGCGACCGAGGCTAAGCAACCGATGATGACCAATCTCTTGCCGTATTCCTGTAGTTTATGCAGACGCCGGAGTATCTTTCTCTCCGTGGGGGCGATGACCACGCAGGTATTGACCACTGCGACATCAGCCGACTCGACCTCCGACACGACAGTATGTCCCATTCCACTTAGGCAGTGCATCAGGTCCTGGGACTCCCCCTGGTTCATGGTGCAGCCATAGGTTTCGAAATAGAACCTCACGGCCGCAAATCGCACCATGTAATTATTATAGATAGTGCCCAAACGAATGTTTTAGAACGGATATGTTGTTGGAATCGTTTTTGCTGGTAGCTGGTATTGTCCTACTTTACTTCGGAGGGGACTGGTTGGTCGATGGAGCCTCGCGATTGGCGGTATCCTTAGGGGTCAGCACATTCGTCATAGGTCTTACCGTCGTGGCCATTGGCACCTCCGCACCAGAGGCGGCGTTGGCAATAATCTCCACCTGGGAAGGCGAACCGTCCATCGCCTTCGGAAACATCGTTGGTTCCAATATAGCCAATATCGGACTGGTCCTGGGAATCTCCTGCTTCATATGTCCCTTGATGGTGAGAATGCAACTGCTCAAACGAGAGGCGCTTTTCCTAATGGTATCCATCATGGCCATAGCCATCTTGGGCCTGGACGGTCACATCGCGAAGGCTGACGCACTGATATTTTTGACGGTGGCGGTGGCCTTCAACCTATACATACTACATTCGGCCAGAACGACCAGGCCATTGCAGAAGAAACCCAGTAAGGATATCATTGCTGGTTACGGAAGAAGGTGGCGACACATAGCTCTCCTCTCCCTGGGAATATTGCTGCTCGTAGCGGGATCCCAACTCGTGTTGATGGGGGCGGTGGGCATAGCCACCGCTCTAGGCGTGGACCAGTTCGTCATAGGATTGACAGTGGTGGCCATTGGAACTTCCATACCGGAACTGGCCGTCTCCATCTCCTCAGCATGCAAATTGGAGAGCAGCCTCTTGCTAGGCACATTGCTGGGTAGTAATATATCCAATACTTTTTTGGTCCTCGGTATGGCCTCTGCAATTGCCCCGATAGGGGTGCCTGTTGAATTCTACTCCATCACACTTCCGTTCACCTTGATACTTTACGGCACCCTCATCGCCTTCATGTACCGGAAGAGCAGATTGGATCGGAAAACGTCCCTGGTATTGCTGATCACTTACGCACTATACATCATTCTTCTGATGACGTTAGGTTAATACATGGGCCAGATAACAATGGCGAAATTCAATGCGGGACTTACTGCGACCATTATCATCTTTAGTTCTCTACTAATTCAAGCAAATGCCGATATTGCCAATCGCGCTCCTTGACCGTGGCAGCATCGGCATCATGGGGGATCGTAGCGTCACGAACAGCGGTGGCCGCGTAAATGGCAGCGGCGATTGCATGACTGGGAACATGTGCGGTCGCCAACGCTTGACCTGCGGCACGGGCAGCGGAACGAGCCGCGTCATCCTTCTCAACATCACGCGCCGCCGCATGTGCCGCAAGAGCGTCCCTACGTATATCGGCCATCCTGAACACACCCGTTCGTGTCCATGTGCGTAACTTATCTATGGCATTTCGAGGACGATCATCTTCTGGACGCAGTTCTTCAAAATAATGTAGTGCCCGCTCGGCGCAGTCAGCCGCCCATATGGCTAATAATTTGTGATCGGTCCTTCTCGCCAGCTCCTCGATCGGCTCGTCCATGATCGTTCTTGCCATCTTTCGCTTTTTCATTTTTTTTCATTCCTGATATGATCATCCATCCTTTTGTTGGACCCGGTTCGTGTTATACTGGCACTAGCGGACCCTACTTCCAACCATAACGTAAACAAGTTAATTTTATTACATTATATTCGAAGGTACTTACCCGAAGGTGTCATGATGAGGTCGTTGATAATGTGTAGTCAAATGTCTGGTGTACAAAAATCCCAATTTAACTCTTAAACCGCATGCTAGACAAGAATATGGCTTAAAGTCGATGACTAAATAATGTGTCCATATGACCAAAGGCCCCCCACTTGACATACCTAAATTAAAAAATAAATAGCTGGAGGCTTGAGGAAATTAAGTACTGTCCTCATCTTTCTGAGACAAACTCTCTATCATTGCTCCAAGGAAGCAGCAGGGCTCGTTCGCTTTTTTTACCGGGCCAGCGCACAAACCTTCCTCCTCGATCAGAGCGACGTTCGGATGACGCTCCATCAGGACCATGAGCAGCCAATCCTTTTCTCCGGAGTCCTCGAAGTGTATCTCTCCCATCTCTTTGGAACCATCCATATCCACTTTATTCAATTGGATAGCTCCTCCGTTCCCTTCCTTCACATTTTTAATAGTCAGAGTGATCAACATCGTATCACTTCCTATAACCCGGCCTCTGTGGCCATTGGTAATACGTATCGACGAAGCATCCAGTTGGGAGGTTGTTTTCCATAATGCTAACCTCAGGGTGACCGTTCATCAACATTTCAAGAAGGACATCCAGTTCCTCCTTGTTGTTAAAAAATAGAGTTCCAGCAGCGTGAGTGCAGGTGATGGATCCCCGCTTCCACACTTCGATCCTGCCGCCTTCATCATTCTCATTGCCATAGATCTTCAATGACAGGTACATGGCTTTTTCATCATCCTCTGTTTATGAATGGCGGACCATTTCGGGTCGCACAATCAGATAATCTGATTCTGTATCAAGACACTGCGTATAAGCAAATTTCCTCACGTTCTGAAAATTCCCAGATCGAGTATGTAATACGAGGTTGGAGTATTGAATATATGTTATAAATGTCAGATTATCGTAGCCTCAAAGGACCTTATAATTCGGTTATTGGCGATGTATAATGACCCGATTGATCCGACTAGACAAAAAAACAAATGGTAGAAGGTCAAAGTCCCAGGTATCAATAACAATCTACGTGCACATAACAAAGATCCGAAAACATATTCACATCCGCGTCACGCCGTCTCCTATTCTGTATCTAAATTTAAATTAAATGGGGATTTTATCCCCATCGTTGTACACCTTTTTTTTGGAATTCGCTACCTGAATTTCAGAATCCCCATTGCAAACAATACTATCACTGCTAATACAATTGCGCCAAGTAGACCAAATATGAACCATCCAACGATGAATGCGATGACCGATCCAAGTCCTAGCGCCCCCCAATTCATGGTCAATGCCATTTATATCACCATTTGATTTAGTGCGTCTGGGGTTTATTATAGTTCCTTTTTTGATCGAACGGTTTTCGAGGGTACTATTTACCATCTGGCTTTATAATACGTCATTGTCTATCAGACCAATCGTTTGCCATACCATTCGTTCTGTTCAATTACAGCCTCGTGAGCTCTGGTCCATCATTTAATGTTATGATCGCCCTATTTATGATCACAACCAAGTAAAACTGATTACGTGGCCGGAGTGCAAATTGGTAACTATATCGAAGGCACGGTTTTCCAATTAGACTGGATAACCACTATTGGTCTGATCATCACCGTCTATAAGGGTCCTCCAAGCGTAGGAAGGAAGAGACCGATTATAAACGCCAATATCCAGATGATTATGGCGATGATCAATGCCTTGCCCCAACCAATCTTGTAAAGGCCCTTGAGGGCCAATAGCCATACTATCCCGGCCACCACAGCTGCCAGCAGACCGTTTCCTAGTAAGAAGTACGTCAATGCGTAAATGACCGTACCGATAACTGCTGCCAAGAGCGCTATACCGATCCCTTCCTCCTGCCCAAACATTTTGGTGACAACGTAGATCACTATCGTTGAGACCACCAATGCGACCAGGAATCCAACAATGGTAGTTAATTCAATATCGGCCATGTAACTAATTTGGTTCAAGACATTATTAATCTTTCTTTCTGCTGAAGTTCAAGAAGTAACCATTCCAACCTAATTATTTGGGAGGTGAATAACCAATTCTACTAATTATAAATACGAATAAAAAGAGGATGCGGTTATGAATGCGCTAACTTGATCGATCGTCTAGTGCACGAACAACATCTGATTGGGCTGAAAAACCGAGGGCCTAGATAAGAAAATGGCGCGAAGGGGGGGATTCGAACCCCCGGGTCCTTGCGAACAATGGATTAGCAATCCATCGCCTTGCCGGGCTGGGCCACCTCCGCTTTTTTGCTGCAAAAGCGAGAAACGTTATTAAAGCTTTTGTCTGGACGGTATTCCATTCCAGGAAATGTGGTCGATGGTATATCCAATTTTATGAGCCACAAACTTAATATTCTCACAAAGTAAACCAATGAAGTTAATAACTATAGTTAATATAAAATTTAATCCAAGCGTTAAATAATCCTTTTTGAATCGAATAATTATAGTTAAATTTTATTAATTGTAATTTTTTATATAGGCATTAACCATATTTTATTAAATCACTCGATAATCGATATAATAGATCTCTAAAAAATGGAGGTTAGCTAAGGGGTTTAGGAGATGTATTTTTAGTAAAAAATGAAGACTTCGGCCTTATTGGTCGTAATGCTGGCATCTTGTATTTTTATTCTGCCTGCTTGCGATGCGGCCGAGGAAACGGAAGTTCCCGTGCCTATAATTCTCCCCGGGGAAGGAGAGAATTTCCCGGTAACAGTGTATTTCGCTGACAATATGGTTTTTACGCCTCAATGGAGGATCGGGAACTTTGTGCGCATAGAGATGATGATCATCGATCTGAGAGGTTCTGGGGGAGGTATGCAGCCGAAGGACGTCTCATCTCTGGAAATGAACATATATGAAAAGAGCGAGCTGTTGCAGGACCCAACCCTGATCGCCAATACCAGGATGGTATCGGTGAGCTATATCCACGTAGGGATAGTTGATCAGGATGAACCGCGGTTTGGGATGAAACATTAGGTTGGGATGTGACCATCTATTCCCAGACAGATTTTTCGGATCAGTTCAGACGGGAGATCAATAAAGAGGGTTTCCTAATATATTGGGGTTAATGGGATACCTCCGGGCTGCCAGCGGGAACTCACACTGTCCATGTAGATCTAGGTGATCTCTATACTATAATGCACTCGACCGGCAACAACAAGACCGATATAGATCATCCGATCGAGATCCTTGCGGACGATCCGCTCGATCCGCAGTATGTCGCCTATGACCTTGGGATAGGAGGGGTGACGGACGACATGGCCTGGTTGGAGCTGGGGGTACTCGTGGAGAAAGGCTCAAAGGGTAACCAGGGCGGTGGAAAGGGCCGTTAGATAATTCATTATAAGCAAACCACCGAAAGGGGCCACCCGGTCCCCGTTTTTTCTTTCCTTCATCCAGACAAACAGGTAATGAAAATCGTTGATCCGAATCAATTATACATACGGCATCGATCTTTACTAACGAACTCTGGAAAAGCATTCAATCGTACTGGCTATGCGTTCAAGATATGCTCAGACGATGTTGTTGGCCTTACATCCAGAAAAATCGTCGTACGGAAAAGGTGATATAGACCTGCCATAATGGAGAGAATAGAAGTGTCAAAATCACTTCGATAAGGGATGTCCCGAAACGGTTATATATAAGACCGAAGTTAAGGGATTTCTGCGCTGACATTCAGCGACAAAAACGCCGAACTGGATGCTTGCATCTGGTGGCGAAAGGAATGGGAATGGAGAATCAAGATCTCCGTCGAAATCGCGACGTGCTCTCTTGGTTCTGACGCTCGATGGCAGTTACTGTTTCAAAAGAAATGGTACTGCTGGTGAAACTTGGTAACTCTGCCAAATTCTTTAAGATATATACATCCTAGGCGATCAATTAATAATGAGTCGTCGAGGGATCAATTCCGGTTGATCCTGCCGGCGGCCACCGCTATTGGAATTCGATTAAGACATGCGAGTCGAGAGACATTATGGTCTCGGCGGACCGCTCAGTAACACGCGGATAACATGCCCTTGGGTGGGGGATAACCTCGGGAAACTGAGAATAATACCCCATAGACCTCGAAAGCTGGAATGCTTCAAGGTCGAAAACTCCGGTGCCCAAGGATTGGTCTGCGGCGTATCAGGTTGTAGTGGGTGTAACGGACCCACTAGCCTATGACGCGTAAGGGCCTTGAGAGAGGGAGCCCTGAGATGGACTCTGAGACATGAGTCCAGGCCCTACGGGGCGCAGCAGTCGCGAAAACTTCACACTGGGGGAAACCCCGATGAGGGAATTCCAAGTGCCAGCACATTGTGTTGGCTGTTCTTTGGTCTAAAAAACCAGAGAAGTAAGGGCCGGGTAAGACGGGTGCCAGCCGCCGCGGTAATACCCGCGGCCCGAGTGGTGGTCGATATTATTGAGCCTAAAACGTCCGTAGCCGGTTTTGTAAATCCTTGGGTAAATCGACCAGCTTAACTGTTCGAATTCCGGGGAGACTGCAAGACTTGGGATCGGGAGAGGTCAGAGGTACTTCTGGGGTAGGGGTAAAATCCTGTAATCCTAGAAGGACCACCGGTGGCGAAGGCGTCTGACTAGAACGAATCCGACGGTGAGGGACGAAGCCCTGGGGCGCAAACGGGATTAGATACCCCGGTAGTCCAGGGTGTAAACGCTGCGGGCTTGGTGTTGGGGGTCCTTTGAGGGCGCCCAGTGCCGGAGAGAAGTTGTTAAGCCTGCTGCTTGGGGAGTACGTCCGCAAGGATGAAACTTAAAGGAATTGGCGGGGGAGCACCGCAACGGGAGGAGCGTGCGGTTCAATTGGATTCAACACCGGACAACTCACCAGGAGCGACGGTTACATGAAGGCCAGGCTGATGACCTTGCCTGATTTTCCGAGAGGTGGTGCATGGCCGTCGTCAGTTCGTACCGTAAGGCGTTCTCTTAAGTGAGATAACGAACGAGACCCTCGCCGCTAATTGCTAGTGTTCTCTCCGGAGGGCACGCACATTAACGGGACCGCTGTCGCTAAGACAGAGGAAGGAGAGGTCAACGGTAGGTCCGTATGCCCCGAATCTCCTGGGCTACACGCGCGCTACAAAGGTTGGGACAATGGGCTCCGACATCGAAAGATGAAGGCAATCTCGAAACCCAATCGTAGTTCGGATTGAGGGTTGTAACTCACCCTCATGAAGCTGGATTCCGTAGTAATCGCGGATCAACAATCCGCGGTGAATATGCCCCTGCTCCTTGCACACACCGCCCGTCAAACCACCCGAGTTGGGTTTCAGTAAGGATATCTCATTTTGGGGTCTTCGAACTGAGATTCAGCAAGGAGGGTTAAGTCGTAACAAGGTATCTGTAGGGGAACCTGCAGATGGATCACCTCCTACGCAAGGGGAAACACTGTGAAGCTATGAAGGCATTACGTGTGTTTCCCCCACCAATTCAGGCAGGGTTACCAAGCACTAAAAACAACATCGAGCGTCCCATTCTTCAATTTTTAATTTTTAAAATAGAATTTATTCCTGATGATCTCAAAACGTCATACTCATTTTGCTTTCTGTGAAAGAAAGTAATGATCTGATGATGTTTTTATTTGAAAGCAAGGACCGGCTACGGTCTGCATTTCGTCCTCCGTTTACTCCAAGCAACTGGGATGGGCATCCGGGATGCGCCAGAACCGGGAAAGGGAGCGCGTTTCGTCATTCAGGTGCTAAAGTGCTGTGTTCGGAAAAAACGGACGAATGTGGTACTCAGGGAGAAATAATAAAATATCATGCTTGGCTATGGACCATTCCCGTGAAGGCATGAAATTCATTTTTGTCACGGGCGGAGTTCTATCTGGGTTGGGCAAGGGAATAACCGCTTCCTCGATCGGTCGTTTATTAAAATCACGGGGGGTCGTGGTCACTGCCATCAAGATCGACCCCTATCTGAACGTGGACGCCGGGACGATGAACCCCTTCGAACACGGGGAAGTATATGTTCTCGATGACGGAGGAGAGGTGGACCTGGACCTCGGTAACTACGAACGCTTCCTGGACATCAGCCTTACCAGCGCCCATAATATCACCACCGGCAAGGTCTATAAGTCGGTCATCGAGAAGGAGCGTACCGGGGAATATCTGGGAAAGACCGTTCAGATAATCCCTCACATCACTAACGAGATCAAGGCCCAGATCGTGAACGTGGCCGATGCCACTGGGGCGGATGTTTGCATTGTGGAACTCGGCGGCACTGTGGGTGACATCGAGTCCATGCCCTTTTTAGAGGCCGTCCGCCAGATGAACACCGAACTGGGCAAAGGGCGTAATTGCCTGTTCGTCCACACCACACTGGTGCCGGTCATGGGAACGGTCGGCGAGCAGAAGACCAAACCCACACAGCATTCGGTGAAGGAACTGAGGGCCATAGGCATTCAGCCAGACATCATAGTGGCACGCTGCAAGGAGCCATTGGAGGAATCGATCAAACGCAAGATCTCTTTGTTTTGCGATGTCCCGCAGGAAGCTGTCGTCAGCGCCCCCGATGCCCGCTCGATCTATGAGGTGCCCATGGTGCTGGAGTCGCAGGGGCTGACCGAGTACATCATGAGGCGATTGGGATTTCCCGAGAAGGAATGTGATCTGGAAGGGTGGAAGGCCTTCGCCTATCGTATCAACGATCAAGAGAGATCGATCCGCATAGCCTGTGTGGGGAAGTACACGAATCTGGCCGATTCTTACATATCACATCTGGAAGCGTTCCATCACGCTGGTGCGGAGGCCGGTGCCAAGGTTCAGATAATGTTCGTAGACTCGGAGGTCGTACAGCAGTATGGCATCACCGAGGATCTGTTGAACGCAGATGCCATTCTCATTCCTGGAGGGTTCGGTGTCCGTGGTATCGAGGGAAAGGTGACCACCGCTAAGTTCGCCCGAGAGAACCGCATTCCGTTCTTGGGGGTGTGCCTGGGATTCCAGATCGCCACCATGGAGTTTGCCAGGAACGTTCTGGGCATGGAACGGGCCAATAGTACAGAGTTCGACTCGGAGACGCCGTTCCCTGTAGTGGACCTCCTGCCGGAGCAGAAGAACGTGGTCAGGATGGGAGCGACGATGCGATTGGGGGCGCAACCTGTAGTGGTCGAAGAGGGCAGCAAGGCGTTCCAACTTTACGGCAAGGCTCTGATAATGGAGAGACACCGGCATCGCTACGAGGTCAACCCCAAGTACATCAAGGATCTGGAGGCCGGAGGTTGGAAGTTCACCGGCCGTTCGGCTGACGGAGTGAAGATGGAGATCGCCGAGCTGCAAGGGCACGATTACTACGTGGCCTCGCAGTTCCACCCAGAGTTCAGATCCCGCCCGAACAAGCCATCGCCATTGCATCTGGGTCTAGTGCGGGCCGC
>Ga0307376_10001367_pt1 | contig 26499 bp, 36 predicted proteins | sample TR2MG_FD_202536 | JGI IMG/M metagenome (GOLD analysis project Ga0307376, IMG submission 202536) | Soil microbial communities from Risofladan, Vaasa, Finland - TR-2 | ecosystem: Environmental > Terrestrial > Soil > Coastal area > Acid sulfate soil | place: Finland: Risofladan, Vaasa | collected...
GATGGCGGTGCAGGCTTTGATATATTTGAGGTAATTCCATAATGCCTAGAATTTTAGTAAATACTGTAACAAATTCTACTAACAAAAGAAATGTTTTTATAAACAGTGCTTTTGATTTTTGGCAACGTGGAAATTCTTTTAATCTTACTGGTCAAGAAACTTATACAACTGATAGATTTAAAACAGAGTCAGGCGGAAGTGGAATTAGTGTAGATACTACCAGAGAAACCGATGTTCCGACTGATGAATTTTTATATTCAATTAAACTTACTTCTACTGGAACAGAGACTAGTGCAAGAATTGTTCAAGCAATCGAAGCTGCTAATATTAGACAATTGATTGGAAAAACTGTAACCTTTTCTTGCTGGGTAAAAAGTTCTAATATAACTTCTTTAACTTTAGCCCAATGGACTCCTACTAACGGATTAGATGATTGGGGAGCAGCTACTAGAATTACTGCCAATACTCAACAAGGATCTAATGAATTTTTAGATGTTACTACTTCCTGGACTAGAGTTAGTTATACTTTTACTGTACCTGCAGCAGCTTCTGATGGATTTGCTATATCTTTAGCTACTACTGCTGGAAGTTCACAAGAATTTTTAACTACGGGTTGGATGCTTCATGAAGGTTTACAACCTATTGATTTTCAAAGAGCTGGAGCTAATATTCAAGACGAGCTAGCAATGTGTCAGAGATATTATCAAGATATAAGAGCAACGACAACAGCACCTTTAGGATATGCTACGAGACAGACTGGGGCAGAGTATAGTGTATCTATACCTATAGCTGCATCTATGAGAACTACTCCTACTCCTGGATTTATTTCAGGAAGTGCAGCTGGTGATTTTCGGCTCACTGATGATGTAGGTACGACATTAGTCGGACTCTCTCTTGGTGGAATGAGATCAGCAAGTTCCACTCAAATGATTATAATTTTTACAACCACTGCTAGTGGAGGGGTTTCTGGTATATTTAGAACCCAAGGTCTTGCCGGTTTAACTTTTGATTCGGAGTTATAATGGATTGGACTGGATATAATTTCTTTTATACGAAAGATGAAAATAATCAAGACACTGATTTCAATATTAAAATGGTTGATCCAAATAGTGATATCACCATGATACCTAATGCTGAAAAAAATAGACATTGGCAGATGTATCAACAATGGTTAGCTGATGGTAATACCACTCAAAGTGAATAAGAGGAGCATATGGAAAACATTACAACTTGTTATTTTACTAAAGACGAGAACGGAGCTGACTTACCAGACACTGACGGCGTTAAGATGGTAATGTCTGACGGAACTATTTGGTCAGTACCTGGAGATACTCGTAATCGTCATTATCAAATGTATCTTGCTTGGAAAGCAGAGCCAAACACAACTCAATCGGAGTAATTAAATGCAAGTACTTGGACCTGATAAAATTGCAGATCTTAATCTAATCAGTGCAACTGATTTAGAATTACCAACATCTACCGTAACAGTAGGTGGTTTGCAATTCAAAAACACATCTGCATTAGCTTTGGACTTAACTACTAACGGTGTTGGTGGATTAGATACTGGAAGTCTAGTAGCTAATACTCAATATTTTGTTTACGTAGTTAATAATTCAAATGCTGCAGGAATCATTGCAAGTACTGAAGATACTGATAACGGTCCTAGTGGATTTAACTCTTGGAAACAAGTTGGAGCTTTTGAAACAAATGATGATGCTGAAGTTAAATTTATTTATGAAACTGCTAAATCAGAAGGCACTCCTAGAGATCTTGTAGCTGGAGTACAAACTAGACAACAAGAAACTTTAAGTCCTTCAACTATAGTTAATAATTTATTTATTAACAGTGCTATGGATTTTTGGCAAAGAACGGCAGGAACAACTACCCAATTAACCTCAGTCGTGACCTATAGTGGTGCGGATAGATTTTATATGGAAAAAGCTGGTGGCAGTGCTGATATAACTTGTCAAAGATCTACTGATACTCCTTCTTCTCAATTTAAATACTCTATGCTTTTTACTGGTGGAGAGTCTATTGATAGTTTAGACGTAGGCCAAAGAATTGAAGCAGATAATATCAGACATTTAATAGGAAAGACTGTAACTTTTTCTTGTTGGGTGAAAACTAATAATACTGATCAATTTGAAATTCAAGTTCAAACACCAGTGTCAACTACTGAGGATTCTTGGGTACAGGATAATCCTGCTACCGATACTCAAGAAGAATCCAGAATAATAAACCCATCATCTGGAGTATGGTTTAGGATTGATAAAACTTTTGTAGTTCCTGCTAATGCTCAATACGGTTTATCCGTTCAGTTAAGATGGGAAACAAATGTAGATAGTGGAGATGAGTATTATACTACTGGCTGGATGCTTCACGAAGGTTCTTCAGTTGTAGATTTTCAAAGAGCTGGAAGAAATCTACAAGATGAATTAGCAATGTGCCAACGATATTTCTTTAGACATCAAAAACTTGGAGCAGGGGGGTTACAGCCTTCGGTTGGACTTTTAGCAGCAGCATCTACTACTCGGGCACTAGGAACCTTCGGTCTGCCTGTTGAACCTAGAGCCAGTGTATCATTTAGTTATAGTAATTTATCAGATTTCGATGTTGATGCAGGTAGTATAACTTCTACATAACTAAGTATAAGAGCGCAATCAAATACAGTGCTAGAGACAGATGTACTAGTGGCTTCTGGATTAACCACCAGTCTTGCATATAAACTAAATCACAGCAATGCGAACGCTTATTTAGACTTTGATGCTGAACTTTAAGGAAATAATAAATGTCAGGTAGAACAGGACAAAATACATTAAGTATTCGTAAAACTGATACAGAAAGTCAACGTGGTCTTTCTTTGGGTTTTAAAAATCTTAGGTTTGCTCATAAAGCTACTCTAGGGGACACTGGCATTGATTTGACTGCTTTAGTTACCCCTTCTACAGAGATGCCAGCTTTTGTACAACCTAGCTTATCAGATATATCCTCAGCTAAGTTTTTTATTAATAAAAGAAACTTAACTATAATTTCTTCGGCTAAAGGCACACTTCAACAAGACCTTAGTTATGATGTAGTCTCTAATAGTAGAATAGCTTTTAGAGGATTTACTGCTGAAGATGGAGAGATATTCACAGGCTACTTAGACTCTAATCCCAGAACTGGACTGAGCGTAGTAGACGCACAATCAATCGTAAAAACAGGACCCTTAGCTATTGGAGTAACTGACTTCGTAGTAGGTACTCCTTTTGAATATAATAAGAACCCAGGAGAACAACAAGGAGATATTCTTGTTTACGTAGATGGTGTTCTTCAAATGAGAAACGTAGGCAATGCCGCTGCTGCCCCTAGTGCAGACGGTAACTACCAAGAATTAAATAACACCACTATCAGAATGAATACCTCTGAAGCTTACGAAAGAAACGTAATAGTGGTCAGTAATGGTCTTTCAGTAAATAGACCTAACGACTCTAGAGACGCAGCTATTGAACAATTAGCAGCTACTATTGATAATATGGTCCCCGTTTTAGCTGACGCTGCTGGAGTACCTGAGAATCAATTTCAAGGACAACCTAGCCAACCAGATCTAGCCAACTTTGGTAATAGGGTTTTAGCTCTTGAAAATTACTTATTAAAGACTGCTGATTTTGATGCAGAAGCTTTTAGAAAATATTTAGTAGACAATACAGGCTCTACTCATACAGCTACTCTTCCTGCTAGTCCTGCTATAGGACAATGGGTAGAGTTTTGGGATTCGCATTCTCAATGGGGAAGTAATATTTTTACTATTGCTAGAAATGGCTCTAACATAGAAGGCGTTGCTGCAGACTTTACAGTAAATACTAACGATATAAGACTTCGTTTGGTTTACGCTGGAGCTTCTAGAGGCTGGATCATAGGAGATTTAAGTTAATGGCTAATTACGAACAAAGATTTCCTAATAACTTAGGGCAATATATTAGTGATACTTGGACTCAGACGGGTATATCTAATCCTACAATAGACACATACTACGATACTGGAGGAGAGATTACTCTACAGCCCGGAACTTATCTTCTTTATTATGGAGTTACTTTAGGAGTAACAGATACCTCTGCCACTTCGACCACCCTTGCTGCTATAAATTCAGTAATAAGAACTTCTGATAATACAGACTTAATAGAGTCTTTTGCTATTTTTAGAAGTACGCAAATATGGAATCTTGCAAATGCGTCAGTAAGTATAAGCCTGAATGGACAAACTACCGTAACTATAACAACCCCTACTACTTACAAAGTTTCTGTTAGAACTGCTTTCAGTTTTGATACGTTTAATATAGAAGATAATAACGTACTTAGTAACGGTCAACTTACTGGGCCTGACGCACCTAACGGCTTACATGCTGTGAAAATAAGGTAATTATAATGGTAGACTTAATTAGAAAAATTGCTAATGCAAATCAAGGTGGAGAAATAGAAAGATACGATAGTGGATCTTTTACGCCTGCGATAACTTTTGGTTCAGGAAATTCCATAAACACACAAACCCTAAGAAGAGCCACTTATGAAGTAATCAACAACAAAGTTAGAATTAATCTCTACTGGACTATTTCCTTATCTGCTAGTGGTACTGGACTTCAAAGTTTTATTATAGACTTACCTTCTTTATCAAATGGAGCTAATGCGGATTATCCTAGAACTGGTACGGATCAATATAATGCTTCTGGTAGCATAGTATCTAGTTTTCAAGATTTTCATGCAGGAGATTCTAGAGGAGATAGTACAGATGCTACAAAAATGGAATTTTTCTTTTCTAAAAGAACAGGTTCTACATCAAGTATAAATTACTCCATGTCCGTGGAATATGATTTAATATAGGAAAATGACTAATGAGTAATGCACCCAGAATAGATGATATAGAAAAGAAAGTAAACGCTTCTTCAGTTAATAATCTGTTCATTAATTCTGCAATGGATTTTTGGCAAAGAGGTACTTCTATTAGTGCTCCAGGAAATACTGTATTTTATGGTACTGCTGATCGATGGGCACATGACGTTGGAGGAGGTGGAGCAGATGGAGACTTTGAAAGAAGTACAGACGTTCCTAACTCACTATTCAAATATTCATTGCTAGCTACTGCTACTGGAGATGGCGGCGATACTATAATGATAGGACAACGACTTGAAGCAGGAGACATTAGACCTTATATCGGTAGAACAATGACTGTCTCTTTTTGGGCTAAAGCATCTTCGGCCTTAACACACTCATTATCTATTTTGACTCCTGTTGGAGCAGAAGATACTTGGGATACTGCTAGTTTAGTTGGAAATACTTCTGGCGGAATTGATATAGAAGAATTTAAACAAAATTTAAATTTTACTACTTCTTGGATTAGATATTCTTATACGTTCGTAGTCCCTGCTACAGCAGCAGACGGATTAGCTATAACTCTAGGACAAATAGCAACAGCAGCTACTAGTGATGAGTTTTATACCACTGGCTGGATGCTACATGAGGGTAGTGAGATAGTTGACTTTCAAAGAGCTGGCAGGAATATGCAAGATGAATTATCAATGTGTCAGAGATATCATGTTAGTACTAATCCTCAAGCTAGATTATTTGCTCATCATGGAACTGGGTTTATGGGTAATCCTACTCTTTTCCAAGGATCTTTGACACTTCCAGTATCTATGAGAATTGTTCCTAGTGCTAGTCTTACTGGGGCTTTTAGAATAAGCACCTTAGCTACAACTAATCCAGTTAATAATGGATCTTTAGGTATAGGTACTAGTGGTTCTCTTTTCAATGGCAATATTCTTGGGTTCTCAGTAAGTTTATCTTCAGGTTCAGCAACTGCTGGACAAGGTGCAAGCATGGGGGGAGCCAACGATGTCACTGCAAAATTTTCAATAGATGCAGAACTTTAAGGATTAAATATGACTAATTACTGGATTGTTGAAACATACACTAAAAAATTAATGTCTAAAGTGTCACTAGAAGATGATACTTTACACCAACAAGTATTGTATGCTAAAGGAGCACCTAATGAAAGATGCTATTTAGAAGCTCCTTCAGTAACCGGTAATGAATCAGATGATTATGTTACAGTGAATGGTGATCCAGGTACTCATGGAGAAGAAGGAGCAGCTGGAGCATCAGCTCTTAGTCTTTCTTATAATGAGCAAGGACACAAGGATGCTTGCGTTAGTAGAATAAGGACAGAAAGAGATCCTAAACTGGGAAAAACAGATTGGACACAAACATTAGATGTAGTTTCTAGTGGAACTCTAACACAGCAAGATCAAGATAATTGGGCTACTTACAGGCAAGCTCTTAGAGATTTACCCGATCCAACTAGTACTCCAGATCCAAGAGATTTTGATTTCGACAACGATTGGCCAACAGAGCCAGTATAGTATAATTAGGAGTTACTTAATATGGCTAAAACGCCTATACAAACACAGAATATTGATCAAGGTTTAGATGAACGACTAGATAGCGTTGTTGAGTCTAGTTATATTGATGTTCCTTTCACTACAATTACTAATAGATCTAAGATTAGAGATTTTTCAAATGACCTTAGAGTTATTAGTCCTGTTGAGCGTCTATATTTTGGTACTGATTATGAAGAAGTTGAGGATGAAACATTTTCTATAGGAAAAGTCTGGAAACCTAAGAAAGATCTTCTAGACAGAGTACGTGTGTTTGGAGATGTAGATTTTGTTTCAGGATCCACTGGGAACTACGTTAGAATAGATCTAGGGGTAGATGAAGATGGTTCTGCGCTAGAAACAGTTTTTTATGGTACTGGTTTAAATCTTTTAGTTTTTGCTCTTTCGGCCACTGAGATTATTAATGTATATGTTGATGGAGCATTACAAACTTCTGCATTAGATATAGGATCAGAATCTGCAGTACTAGCTGTTAGAAACTATAATACTAATTCTTTAGTTAATGTAGTATCTGGACTAACTCCAGGACTACACACCGTAAGAATAGAAGTTGATTCTACTTCAGTAGGAAGTTTACATATTTATGGTTTAGAGTTTTTAAATGAAACCGCTACTCTCAATACTAATCCTGGAGCAGCTTATAAAGGAGCTGATAAGAGAACTAGCTTAGCTAATTCTCAGTCATATAACTCTGGGTTTGAAATACAAGAAGGTACGCCTGGAACTAAAGGCGGACATGTATCTGTTTATCAAGACAGCGAAGGTAGTATTAAAAAAGCTATACGTTGGACTGAAACTTCTCAACTTAATTTGGCATCAGCGGATCACTCTAATGAAGAACTCATTAAACGATTAAATCCTATAGAGTTTGGTAAAGGGCGTACAGACGACTTCTCTACTCTTGAAAATACAATCAGAGACGCAGCTTTTACTCTAGATGACGGAACTACTACCTTAGTTGGAGAAGACGTAAGAAATATTACTTGGGACAATTTACTGCAAGGTGGTGCCGCAGACTTCTACACTTTAACTTTCGTCGGTACTGGATTAGATGTAATTTCTCTAAATGCTTATACTGACGCAGAAATAATAATAGACGGGATTAGCGTAGGAACACTTACTCCAGGAGGAGTAAACTTAACGCCTAAAACTGTTCCTATAGTGTCTGGACTTCCTTATGGAACTCATACAGTTAGTTTTGTAAGAAACCCTGGTTTTATTGGAGTAGAATACTTTTTAGTTTACGGACCTAAGAAACCTACTTTACCTGCTGACGCAGTAGAGCTAGGAGACTATTTTTTAATGGCAGATTTTGTAGCAAATACTACCCCTGGAGTAAACACTATATCTACAGGAGTTTTAAGAAAGGACAGTACTAGAGAATTAATTTATGTTGATGGTACTGGAGGTACTGCAGATTGGAATTTGGGAAGCTTAACATCTACTAGAATTGGTGGATGGCAAGCTCAGACTGATAGGCTTAACGCCTATATGCAATATACTTTTTATGGTACTGGTTTTGATTTGAGATGGGTTACAGGTAGTAATAGATCTAGTGATATTTCTGTTACTCTCGATGGTACGGCTTTAACCGCTGCTAATTTCCCTACTGCTACTTTTTCTACATACGGCACAGGGATTTCCTACAATACTGGTACTGGATCTTTAGATCAACAAGATGCGGCAGGTGAGGAGGCAGGATTTGTAGTTAGTGGCTTGCCTTTAGGTCTATATACAGTCAAATTTAATAATAATGTTGCAAGTAGTTTTCTTTTAATGGATGCTATCGACATCATCACTCCTATTCACACTCCTTCTTTTGATACTGAAATAGAAAAGCAACAAATAATTGGAGCTTCTGGCGGAGGCGTAAGAGATCAACGTAAATTAGTTGGCAAAGCGACACTTAAAACTAGAAAACAGCAGATTGAGGATGGAGAGATCCAGTTTACTCACGACTTCAGTGGAGCTAAGTTGAATTCTGTTTCTCCTGGATTCGCTGTTACACAAGGCAGATTTATTCCCTATAAAACAGCTAACGGTGTGTGGAGACTTATGATAAGCTATGACTGCACACATACAGCAGCAATATCAGCAGATGTGAATATAGCTGGAGTAGAGTTTAGAGATTTAAGTAGTTGGAATCAAGCTTTAGCAGCCGTTAGTGGTGCTGGTTCTAATAATGCTAGAGCATTTACTATCAATGGTACAGGAGATATTGACCATAGCTTTTCTGCAAACAGTAATGCCTTAATTGCTGCTGGTGATGTGGAACTAGAAAATAAACCTACTTGGGCAGTTTAATTATTGTATAAATCCGTCTAAGAAGAGAGTTCCGACATCTATATATTTCTCTGCATCAGAAAAGGGGTTCTTACCAAGATACCATTTGGACCATTGGATAAGTACTCCTTCAACACATAATTCTTGCCAATTATTTATAATATCTTCACGATTCCATGTTATGGCACAATCTACATTGGGATCTATACAGCGCAAACGGCTCAATAAGAATCCAGCTTCGCGTTCTAAACCTAATTCAAAATCTAATGGTCCTTTAGATTCATTTAGAACCTTATCCATAGCTTCAATAAATTGAAGAACTATACCATTAGGACCTAGACGTTGTGCGGTTTTAGTTTTATAAGCTTCATTCTTTTTCTGACGTTTCTCTATCAGAGCTAATACTTTCTTTTTGGCTTCCGACATCTCTTATATTCCCCAAGAACCATCGTGCAAATTCCGTTTTACTCATGGTGTTACTTACATCATTCCAATCGATGCGTTTATCATTAGTCATTGCATAGTGTGTTAACGCATCATTCTGAATAAATTTACGAAGCATGTGTATACCGGCTTCATCAGAATCTGGGGCAACTACAATTCTATAATCACGTTCTTTTAGTTCTTTAAGAACTGATAAATGATGTTTAGAAGCACCAGATCCAGAAAGAGCAACACACAACCATGGACATCTCATTAAACCACCATATATATGGTATAGAGATTGTTGAATAGCTAAAGTGTTAAAAGCTCCCTCAGTAACTATAACACCTTTAATATTAGTATTAAATCTTTGTTGATTCCAATTATAAAATAGAAGACCTAGACGTGTACCAGGAAGCGTATCTATCTTCCTTTCTTGTCCATCCTCGTCTACCCATGTTTCAAGTAGGCGTATTTGTGCACCACAAAAAACTGTATCATAGAAGTATGGAAAAACAATTCCCTTACGCCATGTATCATAATACATAGTATCGTCAAGTTCTATTCCTCTAGATTTAAGATAAGCCATTGCGGGTTCAGCACGCTTATCAAAGAGCGGAATAAAAGATTTAGGCCATTCCATTTTTTGGACTTCATTTGGTGGAGCTTCTTTTACTTCAAAGTCTTGTTTAAGAAAACTTACTAAAGAAATACCTGCACGCGCAGTATATTCATATATAGAATAACCCCGTTGACATTTGTTACACCAAACCCATAAACTACCATTTTCAGGATCAGAGTGCCAATGCAAGACGTCGTTTTTAGTACCCTTGTTACAAATAAGGCATTTTTTGGTGCTAATTACAGCATCAACCATACCTATTCCTCTTATATTTGAGCAACTTTATCGTCACTTATACCAGCCTTATCTTCAATCTCATTAATTTTATCATCTTGTATTCTTTGTATTACCTCATCTGACATAGAGACAAATCGCCCGCGCTCAAAAGCACATGTTATTTTATGGCCAGCTAATCCAAATCTATCTTTATGGATTACGAAGTCCGATGTCTTATTATCAAAATCAGGGATAATTTCTATAACTACAGTGGATGGTTCATAGATATCAGGACAATGTTTAATTCTGTTATCTAAATCTTTATTGTTTCTTTTGCCTAGAGAGTGTAACTGTGCAAAACATACAATTGGAACATTAGCTCGCTTAATAAACTGACCAAGCCATATACGAAAATCATTCAGTACTTCATAACTGCCTGAATTAGGGTTATTTACTGATTTTTTAATAAGTTGATAATAGTCAATCATAGCACATGAATAATCTTGATTATTAATTGCCTCTAAGACATTCTTAACACCCTCTACCTTAGTAGTTAAGCCGCCTTTATAATTAACATCAACAACCTTAACATAAGTTGCAATCTCAGGAAATAAGAGAACACACTCTTTCTGCATAACCATTGGCATTAAGCCTTTTTTATAATCATTAAAATTATAACCAAGATCTAAGCAGGCAATTCTAAATAAAATATCTTGCTCTGATTCCTCATTTGATATAACTAGTGATTTTTTACCTTGTTTCCATAATGGATATGATACATTTGCTGCAGCTGTTGATTTCCCGGATCCGCTATATGCACACATGAGATATAAGTTTTCTCTAGTAAAGGGAATCGCTTTCGTCAAGTCCTTATTAACAAAGGTTATTCGCTCTTTAAGCATGCTATTATAAGCAGCTATATTACCAAACATAGTTTGTAAGGATTCTCTATCTCCAAATGATTCTAATTCACTCAGAGATACATCAATATCTTCATCTTGCTGTTGATGCTGGTGTAGAATTTTTTTAATTTGATCTTTGGGTAAATTCCCCATTATTTCTCCAAATCTTTAATTGAAAACAATATATCGTCTTCTTCAACTAAATCTGGAATTAAACTCAAATTCAGTGTTGGGAAACTATTAGCATAACGTCTCTGTCTCAAATACTCATCTTTAGACATTCCCTGTGGAAGAATTGATTCTTCTTTTTCACCCTCACCCTCAATAGGAAATCTAGCATAGAAAACGTTCGTTGCTGCATCACGGATTTTTACTTTCCATTTTTCGTGGAATTCATCTTCCGACATACCAAAGCCCTTTGTACGTTTGTACGTAAACTTTAGAGTTTTCTTGTCGGGGAGATGTGCTGCTATAGCAAGATCTAAGTACTCATGTGCTAACTCGAAATTGACATTATATCTATCGAGTTCATAGAACAATTCATCGAAGTTTTCAGTAAGTCTAGTATGAGAACGATCACGATCTGCTAACCCAGCTCGCCACTGTTCAAATATGAGTTTGGCTTGACGTCTACCTGTTGCATTATTCTCCATGACCTATCTCCTGATCAACAACCTCACCACTTTTTATATTCGTTACACGAATTTTTGCACTGTAGTGATCTCTATCGATATGGAGAAGTTCAATCTTGTATTCATCGTTAACGTAGAATGGTTTTTTCTTACCTAACCACCAATAAAGCGAGTCTTGAAGTTTATTTGCATAGCCGGTAGACTCATCAGACATATGATACCTCCTAAAATGTGTAGAATACTAATGCCATTACTGGCCTATGATTATTCGTATCGGTATTTTTATACACAGGAAAATATAAATGAAAGCCACAGTAGAGAATAATAATATAACAATAGTTGATCCAACTCCTCACGTAGTTAATCACCTTAGTAAACTATTATCTTACACAGATAAATCTAAGCAATTCCAACTACGTAAAATGGGGAAAAATCCATTCACACGCAAGACGGAAAAATATAAACAACTAGAGAGAGAAATCCACGGATCTCTATTATATAGAAATGATCAGGGCGATATCGTTATCCCCTCTGGCTTTGCTCATCTCCTATCTAATATAGATCTTAAAGATGAAAGAGAGCTCAACGGTAAAAACATATCTCTACCGTGGAAGACTAAACCATTCTCATTAAGACCTTATCAGAGTGAGGCAGTGTCATTGATGGAACAGAATTACAGAGGTTTAATCAATTTTGCTACCGGATGTCATGAGGCAGGTCAACTTATTTTAATGCTCAATGGTACATTAAAAAAAGTAGAAGACATACAGGTTAATGAGCAGATCATGGGACCAGATGGTACTGCTCGTACCATACTGGAGTTACACACTGGCAGGGAAGAAATGTTTAAAATAACCCCAACCAAGGGGGAATCTTTTATAGTAAATAAGGGTCACATACTGTCCCTCCAGAAATCCTATAATCGACGAATTGGAAAGAATAGATTTACTCATAAAACTGGTACACCTGATACAGATATAGTTAATATAACTGTGGGGGAGTATATTCAGCAAACTAAAGCCTTTAAGCACAAGTATAAATTATATAGATCAAGTTTGATCCATTTTAAGGAACAAACTCAGCCCATTCCCCCATACATACTTGGCCTATGGCTGGGCGATGGGTGTAAAAGAAACCCCATGATAACCACTGAAGATAGTGAGATAGTGGATGAATTACAAACGTATGCCGATAGCAGCAATCAAAAACTAAACAAGCTCAATCCTCAAGGGAATGCATATGATTATTCAATAACAGGCAATACGCGAACCAGCCCCACCTCATTAAGAAGCTTGCTAAAAAGCAATAATTTATACATGAACAAGCACGTTCCTGAGATTTATAGGGTTGCTTCTGTAAACCAGAGATTAGAATTATTAGCTGGATTATTAGATTCAGATGGATGTTTAGTAAATAAGACTATATTTGATATAACTCAAAAAAATAAGCAGATAGCTGAAAGTGTAGTCTTTATAGCTAGATCTTTAGGTTTTGCAGCATACATGAAAGAATCTTTTAAAGCAGCTATGAATAGTGAAGAAAAAATTAAGAATAAATACTATAGAGTATCTATTCACGGTGATGTATGTAAGATCCCAACTAGAGTTCAACGTAAAAAAGCAAACGAAAGGCAACAAGCCAAGAACGTGCTGAGGGTGGGATTTAAAATTAGCAAGATCGATGTGGGTAATTATTATGGCTTTACTGTAGACAAAGATAATCTTTATCTAATGGGCGATTTCACCGTAACACATAACAGCGGTAAGACATTAACAATGGTGCATGCAATACGGAAGTTCAAAAAAAAGACCCTAGTAATATGTCCCAATATAAGTATAGCAGATAATTTCTATAATGAATTAGTTAGTGCATTTGGTGAAGATAGGATCGGATACTTTGGCAATGGTGAGAAGAAAATAAAAGATATAACAGTTGGTATTGTTACTTCAGTTAATAATAATGTTAAATTATTTAAAAAAGCAGATTTAGGATTAATAGTGTATGACGAGGTACACCATCTAGCTGCTACTACTTTTTTTAATATTGCTTTAGAATTAGGGCATGTGGGACGAATGTTTGGTCTTACTGCTACTGACTTCAGGTCTGACGGTAAAGATATTCTTATTACCGCTGGTGTAGGTCCAACTATTATAAAGAAAGATATTGTTTGGTGTATAAGAAATAAATGGTTAGCAGATCCCTATATCATAATGAGAGAAGTTGAAACAACAGGTAGAGACTATGCAGGGGATAAGTTAAAAAACTATAAAGAGCACGTGTTAAATTCTTCTGAGATGAATAATCGCATAATTGCTGACTGCCAGAAATTTCTAGCTGCTGGCAAGAGTCTCCTGTGTCTTGTGGATCAGGTGGCACACGGTAAAATAATTGCAGATCAACTTGGGCTTCAGTTTGCTACCGGTAAAAATAAAAAATCTGGAGAATATATTAAACAGCTAAATGATGGCACTATTCCTGGCCTTATTGCTACTGCAAAATTTGCAGGAGAGGGTACTGACACTAAACGAGTTGATGTTTTAGTATTGGCAAACTTCGTAGCAAGTAAAGGTTTACTTTTACAGAATCTTGGGCGAGGTTTGAGAGTGTATAACGGAAATGATAAAGTAATAGTATTAGATTATTGTCCATTGGGATCTAGTATGCTTAAGCGCCATGCAAAACAAAGATTAGAATATTATAAGGAGATAACTGACAATGTTTCTATTAGATAGAGATGAACTTAAAGCACACATGGAGAACTTCATAAATCAACAGTGGCTAACAACTACCATAAATGCAGATCATATGCAGGTATTTTTGGGTAATTACTATATGGACGATAATTCCAATCAGTTCATAGAGATGTTCAAACCGATTATGATGATGATGGAGAAGTACACCAGAGAACAGTTTGAGAATAACTACCAAACTATGATGAAAGATACCATCCGTGAGTTGATTGATCATATGTATACCCAAAATGACTTTGAAGATGACCTAGGTCTAACTCCTTAATATCACTAATATACAAATAAAGTATTCTCCAGGTATAATAGAGTAGATTGGAGAATATATGCCTAAGTTTGGCGAACGAAGCCTTAAAAATCTAAATGAAGCACATCCAGACCTCGTACGGTTATTTCAGGAAGTTGTGAAACATTTCGACTGTTCCGTGATAGAGGGACACCGACCCAAAGCTGAACAAGATAAGGTCTTTCATGCAGGTAAGTCTAAAGTTAAATGGCCTAATTCCAAGCATAATTCAACACCTTCTATGGCAGTAGATGTGATACCATACCCTGTTGATTGGAAAGACACTAAGCGCTTCTATCAATTTGGTGGATTTGTTGTAGCTACAGCTAAGCAAATGGGGATCGACTTACGTTGGGGTGGAGACTGGGATGGAGATGGTGATTTCACAGATCAAACATTTCATGACCTCCCTCATTTTGAACTACGATCAACATCCCCAAGTGGTACAATTAAACCACGTAAGGAATATTTGCCAGATGAACCAACTGAAGAAGACATAAACATCACACTGGAAGATATAGAGCGATCAACATTAGGATAAGCAATGAAATTCAGAGATAGAGCACATTTTGAAGAAGAGTTGATGAAAACGCTTGAGAAAGCTCAACACCATGATGCAGAGAAGAAAGCCCGACATATACTAGATCATCCAAAATTTCAAGCTGGTTGGGAAGCCTGCCATAGAGAACATCCTAAAGCTAATGATCCTAGTCATCCAGATAATGAGAATGCAGTTGACCATATGGAAGAGCATGCTGAAAAAACATTTGGAAAGCTACATCCAAAAGTAATTGAACACCTTAGGTCCGGTATAAGAGATGGATTAGATTAATATGTTATAGATACCCTACATTTTAAAACCTCCCTAAATCTCCATGTTTACAGTAAACTATAAACTAAACTGGAGAAATCATGAAAAAAATAAAAGAACTAAAATTAAAATTAAAATCACTTGCAGTAGAAATACGCGAACTTAAAGCAACCCGTAAACAGTGTGAGTTTGGGTATGTACCTGGCTTAGAAGCAGCTCGAGAGAGATTTAGGATCAACCATATCGCATATTGTTTACTCCGTGGTAGAACTATGGATCAAATAGAGCGAGGCAGATCGCTAGAAGATTTGAATAATTTTTATACACGAAAAATTGAAGAAATTATGGAGGAGTATCGTGAGCCAGAAAATGTATGTACTAGTGCGTAAGGATTTGCCGGGTTCACAGCCTGCTGTCCAAGCTGGTCATGCCTTGGCTCAATACCTTATAGATTATCCGGACAACGAATGGACGAATGGGACACTCATATATCTTAAAGTCGATAGTGAATGGGATCTATTACAGTGGTGGGACAAACTATTATATGTCCACCCTAAGCATTCGTGCTTTAGAGAGCCAGATATTGGAAATGAAATGACTGCTATAGCTGCATTTGATAATACCGGTAGACTAGAAAATCTCTTTAGAAATATATCTTTGTTGTAAAATATTGATGTGGGGATATAGCTCAATTGGTAGAGCAGGAAATTCTAAACTTCCGAGTTGCGGGTTCGAGTCCCGTTATCCCCTCCAATGATATAATATAGTTATGATAAAAGCTATATTAGATAAGATTGAAGGTAAGGCTCCAAAGGGTAAGAAAAGATCAACTAAGTGGCGAGCTGTTCGTAAATCTTTCTTGGAAAAGAATCAAACTTGTGCAGTTTGTGGAAGCACTGGTAAATTAGAAGTCCACCATATCCAACCATTTCATACCCATCCTGAATTAGAATTAGTAGAATCTAATCTGATAACTCTTTGTGAAAATAAGAAATATGGGGTTTGTTGTCATCAGTTGGTAGGTCACTCTGGTAATTATCGTAAAATAAACGAAGATTGTGTGAGAGATGCAGCCTATTGGTATGGGAAGATAAAGGATATAGAATCTTAATGGATGAAATACAAAAGACAATTGAACAGCATATAAATCCATTATTGAAACTCCACAATGGAAGTGCCGAAGCAGTGTCATTTGAAGATGGCATTTTATCATTGGCAATGAATGGGGGATGTGCTGGATGTCCGTCTAGTAAAATAACCCTTATGAATCTTATAGTTCCAATCTTAGAAGAAAAACACTCAGATATCTTATTAGAAATTATTCTTGTGGTATAATCAATTTCGCGGAATAGTGATGTTGGTAACACGATAGGCTCATAACCTATAAGTCGGTGGTTCAAATCCACCTTCCGCTACCAATCTGAGCTGGGCGATCTCTATAAAAGGCCTATCAGCGTGCTGAGGCCGAGTGGTGAGGCAGAAGGCTCATATCCTTCAGGTTGGTGGTTCGATTCCACCCAGCACGACCAAAATTCCAAGGAGAAAACATGGGCTTATCTACTGGATCTCGCGTTACAATCAATGGTATTCCTGGAGTAGCTGTCGTAACCAATTGGCGTGGTGATGCAGTTATGGTTAAATATGATAAGTCAGATGATATCTTCGATGTTCGTGATCAAGTAATTTTACCTATTATTATAGAATAATCCACTATCCATAATTTTATATGGTATAATGCAAATACTATGAACAAGACTACTCAAAATTCATCTCTAAATTATCGCTGCCCAGCGAATAATAGTTCATTATCATTTAGATAATAAACAAGTAGTCTGTTTCCCTTAAATTTCCACAAACACAAATAGACTACTAGATAATTGAGTATATTGATATATACGATGACAGGTAGCACAGCGGTAGTGCAGCGAGCTGTTAACTCGAAGGTCGTGGGTTCGATCCCCACCCTGTCAGCCAAACATGGCAACGTAGCTCAGTGGTAGAGCTCTGGTTTGAAACGCCAGGAGTCGTTGGTTCAATTCCAATCGTTGCCACCAGTGATAGAGAGATGAGTAGACTAAACCACTACTGGGAGTCAAGTCGTTCGTTTGATCAACGATAATTGGCCTTGGAGGAAAGTCCGGATATCATAGAGCACCCTAATGGCTAACGGCCATGCACCGTGAGGTGACGACTAGTGGAACAGAGACGAGAAGGGAATATAGTCACTCGTGGCGTAATGGCGACGAGATGGGAGATTCCCGGTTTGAAACGGCTAAACTCTAGGGGATACAACACCGAATAGACCATCACTTGACCGCTGCTCGCGGAAGATGGCGGGTTGGTGGCAGTGAGCTGGAAGGCAACAACCAGTCCAGATAGATTGTGGTTCACGACAGAATCCGGCTTATCGGTCTACTCATCTCTCTATCATCGTGGAAGGTATGCTAGCGGCCTAGCGACCGGTTTTGAACACCGGCATACAGTGTAACAGCTGGGGGATCGACACCTCTACCTTCCGCCAAACAGGGTCCGATGAGATACTGGTGTATCATGCGCACTGTAAATGCGTTCCCATCTGGGCAGTTAGGTTCGATTCCTGACGGACCCACCAAACTGATACAGTAGCAGAGTGGTTCATGCACTCAGTTGCAACCTGAGATACGGGAGTTCGATTCTCCCCTGTATCTCCAATATTAAGTAGAATAGGGCCATAATGGCCTAATTCTTGGCCCGATAACTATAGGTATACTGTGAAGATAAATATTATTGGAGATATAGCTGGTCGATTCGATGAATTGATGCTACTCCTAGATCAAATGCCTGAAGCAGATTTAATTCTCTCTGTCGGCGATATGGTTGATCGTGGTACACAATCTAAGCAAGTTTTAGAATGGTTTATGCAGACAGAGAATGCCGAAGCTATCTATGGTAACCATGAAGATCTAATGATCGAGGGCATCGTTCGTAGTCAGTATCATGATTGGATTAGAAATGGTGGCAGTGCTACATTAAGATCTTTTCTAGATGAGGGTCAAGAAGAACTTAGTTCAGTTAATGTTCCTGTTGAGATTATTGAGTGGTTGCAATCACGACCCATGTATTTTCAGACAGATGATCTTATTGTTAGTCATGCACCAATAATGAATTTGAATAGTATTCCCAGTGATCCATATAGAAGAGATTACTTTTTTATATGGAATAGGTATGAACCCAATAAGTCTCAAAGTAAGTTTATGATCCATGGACATAATGGTCAATGGAAACGACATAAATCAGAAGATGGTAAGACATTTGGAATATGTATTGACAATTCTCATTCGGGTCGACTAACAGGTATTGCATGGCCATCTCAAGAAATCTTCAGTGTAGATTTTTTAGATAGAGAAGAACATGCAGAACATTATAAAGATATCATAGCCGAGTAGCCCAAAGGAAGAGGCAGTCGTTTCAAAAGCGATTCAGTAAGGGTTCGAATCCCTTCTCGGTTACCAGGGTCCCTTAGCCCAATTGGCAGAGGCAGCGAGTTTAAATTTCGTAAAGTATGAGTTCGAATCTCATAGGGACTACCAAAATGGTGCTCAGACGACCCAATACAGCTGAGTTAAATGGAGTCAGGTTCGGTCTTCAGCCATATTAATACAAGCGGACATGGCAGAATGGATATGCAGCGGTCTTCTAAGCCGTTATACGTGGGTTCGAGTCCTACTGTCCGCGCCAAGGGAAGATGAATTAAGAAGGTTCTTAACACTGCCTGCTAAGCAGTTGGTCTCTCATAGGATGGGTTTCGATTACTCCATCTTCCGCCAAAACTAGTATAATCCTCTCCTAATTAAGGAGAACTTATGAAATCATTGTTTATTGTTTTAGCTTTATTCTTATCAACAACTGCCCTAAGTATCACAGAATTAACAGAAACAACCATTCAGCAAGAATTACAAGGTATGACTGGTTTAGCATACTACTATGCTGATTGGTGTCCATACTGTACCGAAATGACAGTTGTTCTAGAAAAGTTAGAGAAAGAGTTTCCAAAACTAAAATTTACTAAAGTCAATATTGATGAAGTTCAGTCTGGATATAAACGTGTAAGAACAGTTCCTACAGTAGATTTTTATAAAAATGGTGTTCTACAAGCCTTTGCGGAAGGTGGTGCACGTGAAGAAGATGCTAGAAAATTCTTAAAGAATTTCTTCAAAGACTAATAGTTTATGGTATAATCGAACCACTATGATAAATGTATCTGAACATTTCAAAGAATCTAAGGCCCTTCTTAAACACAAATAAGAAGCGGCCGCAAATATTTCCCTTAAAATTTAATGTGTGGACTCTTAGCACAATAGGCTAGTGCAACTGACTCTTAATCAGTGGATCCGGGTTCGAGACCCGGAGAGTTCTCCAAAATCATGGGTAGGTGTGCAGAGTCTGGTCGATTGCAACGGTCTTTTAAACCGACGAGCGAAAGCTCCACGAGGGTTCAAATCCCTCCCTACTCTCCAATCCCCGGTCGTCTAATGGTTAAGGATACTAGCCTCTCAAGCTAGGGATGGCGGTTCAAATCCGCCTCGGGGTACCAACGAAGCGTAGTCTTCTAACTGGACTAGGAAACCTATCTTTCAAATAGGATAATGCGGGTTCGATTCCCGTCTACGCTACCAAACTGATATAATATTAATATGAGTATACATATCGACAAAGGTGACTATCTAATCTTTGCAGCAATCGGCACAGTACTAGGTATTCCTGGAATACCTATAGACAAGTGTGAGATAGAGCCAGGAATCTGGCGGCGCCATTATAATCTACAATCAAATGAGAGTCGTTCAGATATTTCTCGTGATGGAATTTTAGGTGTTTTATTGTATGCTGCAATAAAAAAAGATAAAAAACTTTTAGATAGAATGATAAAGGCTGGATGGAAACGAAAATGGACTATGGGCGACCGTGGACCATTTGACTATATTAATATGTTTCCATTAGTTCCACTTATTTATGCTCTTCGATATGGTAAATGGTTTCCAACCATCCCACCACTCGCTGTTAAACAAATGTTAACTGGTTTTAGAGCACATCTACTTGCATTATATATCATGATTGAAATGGAAAATGGAAAACGAGGATGGTCACATCGCTGGTCTTTAAAACAACTTATAAAAGCTAATCCTAACAATCCATGGTTTCATGCCTTGTATAACAAATCACATAAATTATCTCAAAATAACGTTCACGAAATGATGAAACACTTTGACAATTCTGAATCTGCTTATGGGTGGGGAAGTTGTCCTGGAGAAGTCTTTAAAAAATTGGTAGAACGATCCCTCGCCTTATAATTTTTTATTTTAGTACAATTCCACCGATATGGAATTAAAAACCTACATAGAACCAATATTATCCTTATTTAGTCAAACAGAGTTGGCCTTTACTGGCCAATTTTTAATTGGAGCCGTATTAGCTCTATTGTTTGGTTATTTAATCGGCTATGAAAGAATTAAGCACAATAAGCCTGCCGGTATAGTTACACACTCACTGGTTATCTTAGGTTCTATGCTATTTACTATGCTTTCTTTACTGGATAGTATTAATCCGACACGAATAGCGGCCAATATAATTACAGGCATCGGTTTCCTAGGTGCAGGTATGATTATGAAGGGCGATTCAAAGATTGAAAACCTTACTACAGCTGCAGGAGTATGGGTATCAGCGGCTGTAGGTATGGCACTTGGATTTAAAATGTATTTAGTAGCATTCTTGGCGGTAATGATGATGTTCTGTGCAAGATTTTTACCAGGAGCGAAACATTGAGAGATAATAGTTTGGAAAGTCTTTTGATAGGTCGTGATCGTGAACTTTCAGAAGAAGACCTAAAACGTAAAAATAAATCAAAATATATCACATCTATTGTGTATTCTAAGGCAGTCTTAGATAATGATGGTGATATGTCAAACCAAGAGAGAATATCGGCAGCATACCTAAAAGGGGTATGTGAACTACCAACACCAAATCTTGAATTAATACTTCAGGCACACGAAGACGATCTATTCAAACGAGAAGATCACACTATAGCTGCTATCGTTGATGAATTAGCTAGACGAGAGATAATGGAGAAAGAATGAAAAAACTATATATAATTGACTTCATGAATCTTGCATTTCGCAACTACCACGCGTTTCTTAAACATAACCTATCTACGACCAGTGGAGAACCAACTGGTACACTTCATGGAATGACGTCGTTCATGGTAAATCTAATCCAAGAGCGAGAGCCAGATTATATAGCTGTAGCGATGGAATCTGACATGTCTCTTAGAAAGCAAATGTTTGCAGATTATAAGAAGAACCGTGAAGGTAAACCCTCTGACTTTGAAGATCAACTTGGATCTGTGAAAGAGATGTTCTCTTTACTTGGGATCCCTATGTTGAGAATTGAAGGATTAGAGGCTGATGACGTTATTGGCTGCTTAGTAAAACAATTCAGTGAAGATAAGAAATCATTTATTGTATCTGGTGATAAAGACTTTATGCAGCTTGTTTCTGATAATGTAAAGCTATATATGCCTAAAACAGGTGGACAACATATAATCGCTAGCTATGATGATGTTGAGAATAAATTTGGATGTACACCTGAACAGGTGGTAGATGTACTTGCTATTATGGGCGACAAGGTCGACTGTATTCCTGGCGTCAATGGTATTGGTGAGAAGGGTGCAGCAAAACTAATTAAGTCTTTTGGATCTTTAGAGAACATATATAAGAATATCGATTCAGATCAGATATCAAAAGCACATCGTCTCAAATTAATCAATCATTCTGATGATGCATTTATGTCTCAGAGGCTGGCAAGAATCGTCACAAACATTCCTCTCCCCGTATCAGACAATGATCTCTCGTTTGATCCTAGGCGCCTTAAAGATCAAGAATTCTTGGACTTTCTAGATCGATATGAATTAAAATCAATAAAAAATAAAATATTTGTTAAACTTAATGGGCTAGATTAAAAATTCATGGTATAATCAAATCACTATGATGAATACACTTCAACAAATTCATATCCTCAACCCGCATACGGCGATCGTCGGACTGCGCGGTACAAGTATTGGCCCCGTGGCCGATATACAAGCGCACTGGCGCACTATATAAATACCAGCAATTAATCTGTAAAATTTAATAATATCAAGGGGCTATAGTGATAACGGTAGCACTCCTGCCTTGCAAGCAGAAAGTCCGAGTTCGATTCTCGGTAGCTCCACCAGGGTTTACAGATTAAAACGATGGGGAGTAGCTTAATTGGTAGAGTGCTTGTCTTTGAAACAAGAAGGTGAGGGTTCAAGTCCCTCCTCCCCCGCCAGAAACGATGGGGTTTCGTCTAACGGTAGGACACTGGACTCTGACTCCAGCAATCTTGGTTCGATTCCAAGAACCCCAGCCAACGGGTTATAATAGACCAGTGTTTGGTATAACCATGCGGGTAAAGCATAAATGGAGATGTATCGGACTTCCAATCCGAAGAAACCGGTTCGATTCCGGTTACCCGCTCCAACTAGGAGATAGAAGTGAAGACACTGGTTTTAAATGCAAGCTATGAACCCATACGAATGATTTCGTGGGAGAGAGCTATATATTACTTGATGCTAGAAAAGGCAGATATAGTTTCTGTATATGATCGAGTAGTTAGATCAGCGAAGATAACCATGAACTTGCCAAAGGTTATTAAGTTGAAGAAGTATGTAAGAATGGCAAGTGATTTAACGGCAATTCGTTACAGTAAAAGAAATATTCTTTTACGTGACAAGATGAAATGCCAATACTGTGGCAAGACATGTACGAGTTCAGAGGCCACAATGGATCATGTGATCCCAAAGTCTAGAGGTGGTAAGACATCTTGGACAAATATTGTAACTGCATGTCACGGTTGCAATAATAAGAAGGATAATCAGACTCCTTCAGAGGCAGGCATGAGATTGCTAAGCGATCCTAGAAAGCCCAAGATTGGACATCTGATTAAACAGAAATTGTTCGAAGAGTTCGGGTTAAACGAACTTTAGATAGACAAGCCCGAGTGATGGAATGGCAGACATGCTGGTTTTAGAAGCCAGTGCTTCGGCGTGTGGGTTCAAGTCCCACCTTGGGTACCAAAGGCCTGTTAGCTCAAGTTAGAGCGCCGGATTTTACCGGTAGATGGAGTATCGAATCTCTGCAGGCCACCAAAGGCGATGTCGTCTAATTAAGACGCCGACCGTATAGTCGGAGATGTAGGTGAAAATCCTACCCTTGCCACCAGTAGGGAAAGCCGCCTTTTGTACCGAGGCTTGACAACCAGAGAGACGGATCGTGCAGATGTAGCTCAGTTGGAAGAGCGTCACGTTGCCAACGTGAAGGTCGCGGGTTCGAACCCCGCTATCTGCTCCAAACAGGGAGAAGGGTTGATGGTAACCCGCGGCTTTTGGAAAGCTGAGATTGTGGGTTCAACTCCCACCTCCCTGACCAGAGGGGAAGAGCGGTTCGATTCCGCATGGCATTTGATATCAGTGCCGCTCATTGGTGTAAAAGGTTAGCACGCCCCGTATGCCGGATTAGGACAGTGGTAGTCCACCTCAGTGGTAATGAGGGTACACAGGTTCGATTCCTGTATCTGGCTCCAACGATGGCCTATAGTGAAATGGTGATCACGCCAGTCTGATAAACTGGTATTCCTGGTTCGAGTCCAGGTAGGCCAACCAAATGGGGTGTAAGCGAGTGGTCGCCAGGCTAGCTTCCTGAAACCGGTTCGATTCCGGTCTTACGATGGTCGTTGTTGGGTTCGACTCCCAAACACTCCACCAAGGGGGATTAGTAGACTGGCTTAGCACATTGCTCTTACAAAGCATAGAAGAAGGTTCGATTCCTTCATCCCCTACCAAAACAAGGGCACTTAGTTTAACGGAAAAACAGCAGTCTTCGAAACTGCACGATAAAGGTTCGAATCCTTTAGTGCCCGCCAGAAGGAGAGAGTATGAATGGGTTATTTGCACTTTATAAGTGTATGAGTTGTGAACATGAATTTGTTGGACAACCAGGTCCGACGCAGTGTCAGAAATGTGGTCATGAATATTTAAAATGGTTAAATTATTCTGAAGAAGAGTTTGGCAAAAAGAAATAACAAGGATCTATGGTGAAGGGGTTCTCACATCTGTCTTATAAACAGAAGTTCCTGGTTCGACTCCAGGTAGATCTACCAATGCTCTTAAAGCGTAAATGGTGACGCAGCTGTTTTGTAATCAGCAGAACTCAGTTCGATTCTGAGTAAGAGCTCCAACAACCTAGAAGATGATGTGAATGTAACCCTAGGAAGCCTACATCTATACCTTCTAGGATTCGGTTTGACCTGTACTTCCGAAGAAAAGTATAGGTGCATAGGTGATTTGTACAATGGTAGTACGCTAGATTCCAAACCTAGAGACGAGAGTTCGATTCTTTCATCACCTGCCAAAGAAAATCCTACGGGAGCGGCTATTAAGCCTGGGTTTGTAAAATTGCTCCCTCTTGGTACATCAGTCCAGTCTGGAGTGGACGCTTCCCTGTCACGGAAGAGATCACGGGTTCAAATCCCGTATGTACCGCCAGTGGTCTGTAGCTTAATGGTAAAGTACCTGCTTGTGACGCAGGTGATGGGGGTTCAATTCCCCTCAGACCCCCCACTGTTTCATCTTAAATTCATTCTAAGTAACTAATAAATAAACAATAAGTTAAGTATGAGCATGTGGTATATTATAGATAAATAAAGGAGAGTATATGTCTAAATTATTATCGAAAAAAGAAGAACAAGATTTAAATAGACTTTTTATGAATTTACCACTTGGTGAAATCATGCGTCGTTTAGTTAACAGTATTGAAGGTATGCAAGCAATAACTGAAGAGTTAGATAAAGATACAGGGGTCAGCAGTATATCTTTTAATGAAAAATTTAACGCTACCTTAGATAAAGAGTAATTAAAAACTAGAGGGAGTTTAGCAATGCCACAAAAACCGTTAAGCGAGATGGCCGACACAGGCTACGAGAATATGAGTGAGGAGGCTGGCTATGTTTTGCATGAGTGGAAAACTCATGCCATAGTTACGGATACAATACTAGAATCTAAGGCAGACAAATCTGAGTTTTATGATTTTGTTAACTATGCGGATAGCAAGCTTCAGTGCCGAGATGAATACGTTCAAACCATAACAGCTTTATCCGACAAGCTAGACGCATGTATTGCAGCTTTAAAAGCTATGGCAGATAAAGTTGATGCCGAAGATGTTACTAATTTAGATACAGATTATCGCGCCGTGGTGGATGCTTTAATTAAATAATTTTATTTTTTGGAGAATTTTATTATGACTACATCATCTAACGGGCCAATGATAGTTACAGAAGTCACAGGACTTAAGCTAGATATAACTCACACAGCAAAGTATATATCTTCTGTTTCTGGAATTTCACATGGAAATATAACTTGGTACCTATACAGAGGGACAACCGAATTAAAGAAAGCGACTATTTCAGGTAAAGAACTTGGGAGCGGTAACGTAGACCCATATTCATTTAATCAAGGCACAGAGGGTGATAATGGTAGCACAGCAACAAAGATAGTCTACACATTAGACTCAACCGCTTTAACTAACGGCGAATACACATTTGTAATGGAATTTTCTGGAAAGGGCTGGGTCGTTCTTGAAATACCTGCACTTCATCCCGGTAATTATTTCAGTTTTTCAGGCTCAGGACAAGGTTCTGCATCTGCTGTGATGGAGTAGTAGTCAAAATATCTAGTTTTAGATGACCGCGCAAAGCGTGATTTGAACACTAAGTATTTACATATTGCGGGACCCAAGGAAATCAGGGAAACTATTATTAAATTTAAACATAAGGAGTATAATTATGCCACAAAAACCATTAAGTGAGATGGCAGATACTGGCTACGAGAATATGTCCGAGGAAGCGGGCTATGTTTTACATGAGCTTAAGTTATTTGCAAGAACTATAGATAATTTCGTCAACAACTCAATGCCTTCGGACGAAATCATACAACAATTTAATGATATACATTCTAGGCTAGAAAAATTTATTTCAAAGGAGGATATCTTACTACCTATAAATACTATATCAGATAAACTCGATAAACTAACTTCTGCTAT
>Ga0307376_10001369_pt1 | contig 26484 bp, 20 predicted proteins | sample TR2MG_FD_202536 | JGI IMG/M metagenome (GOLD analysis project Ga0307376, IMG submission 202536) | Soil microbial communities from Risofladan, Vaasa, Finland - TR-2 | ecosystem: Environmental > Terrestrial > Soil > Coastal area > Acid sulfate soil | place: Finland: Risofladan, Vaasa | collected...
GATCGCGGCGAGCGCAGGAGGGGAAGTGCAGTAGCGCCGCGGGTGACCTTGAGGCAAGATGCTTTCGAGCGGGCGGACGTGGCGCACGGGCCGGGCAAGAGGCGCGCGGGGTTCGGGGGAGTCCCATTCGGCCCTGAGCGCTGTCCGCAATTCACTCCTCCTTTCCATGAGTTCAGCGTCACACAAAAGAGGCTGCCGCAGAGGTCACACCTGCGGAAGCCTTCCTCGACTTCTCGCTGGCTTGGCATCTGCGGCAGCCTGGCAGTCCCAGTCCGCCTGGAGCGGACTCGACGCCTATCGGCGCCTATGCTGTTGTCCAACGTCTACTTGGTTTTCCAGGAGTCCGGCTTTTGCGCTGCTCTACGTCCAGCATTCTCATTCCACAAATGCACGGGAAATGTGAGATGCGATTTGGGGCATTGGCAATGGTCCGTTTTCGTGGCGCGGCTGGAGCGTTCGGCCAACGGGCGCGATGGCCGGGAACTACGGTCGCCTGTCCGGCTGCCGGCCGGACTCCTCCACTTCGGTTGGAGAGGGAACGCGGCGAGGGGGGCGAACGACTGAAGCGGCCGGCCAGATCCGGATCTCTTACAGCAAGGAGATCGACATGCCCCGGTATGCGATTGGGCTCGACTATGGGACCAACTCGGTTCGCTCGGTGCTGGTGAATGTCGCCAACGGGCGCGAGGTGGCGACCGCCGTTTGGGGCTACGAGCACGGGACCGAAGGGGTCATCCTGGGCAACGATCCAAACCTCGCACGCCAGCACCCTGCGGATTACCTGAAGGGCGGCGAGGCGGTGATCAAGCGGGCCTTGGCGGATGCGAAGGGACGCCTCAAGAGCTTCGGCCCCGATCAGGTGATCGGCATCGGTGTCGATACGACGGGCAGCACGCCTCTTCCGGTGGACCGGGATGGGGAGCCGCTCACCTTCCAGAGGAAGTTTGCGCGGGACCCGGCGGCGATGGCCTGGCTGTGGAAGGACCACACGGGTGTGGCCGAGGCGGAGGAGATCACGGCCCTGGCGGAGCGGATGCGGCCCCACTACCTCGCCAAGTGCGGGGGCACCTATAGCAGCGAGTGGTTTTTCAGCAAGCTCCTCCATTGTCTGCGCACCAGCCCGAAGGTGTTCGACGCGGCCTACACGTGGGTGGAGATCGCAGACTGGATTCCGGCAGCGCTGACCGATACGGCGGCTCCCGACAGGTTGACGGTCGGCATGTGTGCGGCCGGCCATAAGGCGATGTATAACGATGCCTGGGGCGGGTATCCCGACAAGCGCTTTCTGGCGAAGCTGGCCCCGAAGCTCGGCGATCTACGGGGTCGGCTGAAGGAGCAGGCCTATACGATCGACAGGGCGGTCGGCGGTCTGAGCGAGCAGTGGGCGAAGAGGACCGGGCTGCCGGCCGGCATCCCGGTGGCCGTGGGCGCTTTCGATGCCCATCTGGGCGCGGTGGGGGCTGGGATCTCGCCCGGGACGCTGGTGAAGATCATCGGCACCAGCACCTGTGACATGATGGTCGCCTCGCTCAAGGAGGAGCTGCCCGACATCCCGGGCCTCTGCGGAATCGTGCCGGAGAGCATTCTGCCCGGTTACTATGGGCTGGAGGCGGGGCAGTCGGCGGTCGGCGACATCTTCAACTGGTTCGTGAACTACGTGGCGCCGGGCGGCCCGAAGGTAGGGTCGCACGACGCGCTGAGCCGCGGCGCGGCGAAGCTCAAGCCGGGCGAGTCGGGGCTGCTGGCGCTGGACTGGAACAACGGCAACCGCACTGTCCTCGTCGACCAGCGGCTCACCGGGCTCCTGCTCGGCCAGACGCTCTACACGCGGCCGGCGGAGATATACCGGGCGCTGATTGAAGCGACCGCCTTCGGGGCGCTCACGATCATCAACCGCTTCGAGGAATACGGCGTCAAGGCGCGCCAGGTCATCAACTGCGGCGGCATCGCCGAGAAGAACCCGCTCGTCATGCAGATCTACGCCGACGTCACCGGCCGCCCCATGAAGATCTCCCGCTCCGCCCAGACCCCCGCCCTCGGCGCAGCCATGGCCGGCGCCGTCGTCGCCGGCAAGAAGGCCGGCGGCCACACCGGCTATCGCGCCGCCCAGAAAGCGATGTCCGGCCTCAAGCCCAAGGTCTACCTGCCGAATCGCCAGGCCCAGGCCGTCTACGCCGAGCTCTACGCTCTGTACAAGCAGCTTCACGATGGCTTCGGAACGGAAGAGTGGCGGGGCACGATGAACAATGTGATGAAGGATCTCCTGGCGATACGCACCCGAGTGAGGAAGTAGCGAGCACGACGACCCGGCGCGGCGGGGGGAACTCCTCTGCGGGCGCGCCCGGACTGCGGTGGAGAGATGCTGGAAGCACTCAAGAAAGAAGTCTGCGAGGCCAACCTGAGGCTGGTCGCCGAGGGCCTGGTGATCCACACGTGGGGCAATGTCAGCGGGATCGACCGGGGCAAAGGCCTCCTCGTCATCAAGGCCTCGGGCGTGTCGTACGATGGGATGGGCCCCGAGCACATGGTGGTTGTATCAATGGAGAGCGGTGAGCGGGTCGAAGGGGAGCTCAAGCCGAGCTCCGACACACCCACTCATCTGGAGCTCTACCGCGCTTTCACGGACATCGGCGGCGCCGTCCATACACACAGCCTCTTCGCCACAGCGTGGGCGCAGGCGAGACGCGAGATACCGCCTCTTGGGACCACACACGCGGACTACTTCTACGGGTCGATCCCCCTCACGCGGCAGATGAGCGAGGCGGAGATCAAGGATGCCTACGAACTGAACACCGGCAAGGTGATCGTGGAGCGCTTCGGCACGCTGGATCCCATGCAGATGCCGGGCGTGCTCGTGGTAAATCACGGGCCGTTCGCCTGGGGAGGATCGCCCGACGAGGCCGTCGACAACGCCGTGTACCTGGAATGCGTCGCCCGCATGGCGAGCGAGACGCTGCGCGTCGACCCCAACGTCGAGCCCATGCCACAGCCCCTGCTGGACAAGCACTACCTCCGCAAGCACGGACCGGATCGGTACTACGGGCAGGAGTGAGCCGCCGGCCGGGCTAGATCCACGGCCGGACCCGCCGCTTGTACTCCACGTAGGCCTCGCCGAAGGTCTCCTCCATCGCCCGCTCTTCCGGCGCGATGAACCTGCCGTTCATCAGCCATCCGAAAACTGCCACGATGACCAGCGGCGCCACACTTCCGAGCAGAATCCCGAGGCCGCCCAGCGCCATCACCATTCCCAGGTACATGGGGTGACGGCTGAACCGGTAGGGCCCGTCAACGATCAGCTCTGCGGATCGCTCGAACGGCTTGACCGTCGTGCGCCGCCGCTTGAACAGCTCCGAGCACCAGATGTTGATCGCCAGCCCGATCGCGAGCGGCACAAGGCCCAGATACGTGTGGGGCGGCCGGGCAAAGCGGGCGACCGGCAGGAGGAAATGCACCGCGGCCATGACTGCACACGAGAGCCAGAAGTAGGCCGGCGGCAGGAGGGGTCTTCGCTTCACTGCGAGGACCCCCTCGGGCACCCCGCCGGCGGAGGTGCGGGCTTCTCCAATCCGGCGCTCACGATGCCTTCTCGATGATCCACACGCCCCGGCCAGGCAGCTCGGTCGGGCCGGACATCTGCTGCCCGCTCAGCAGCTCGCGGCCGGCCATCGGGGTGACGTCAACCTTCACCGGCTCCGTGTTGTGGTTGAGGAGGAAGGTGAGGATCGTGTTTCGGCTCTTCCGCTGCGTGACCTCGACGCCGTCGATAGGGGCGACCACCGGCTCGATGCCGTGCTCCGCGCAGAGGTGGGCCACGAGCCCTTCCACGAACGTCGTCTCGGGATCGGTGGCGATGTACCAGGCCGCGCCCTTGCCGAAACGGTTGCGCGTGACGGCGGGCATGCCGGCGTAGAAGTCCTTCCCGAAGGTGGCGACGGCCTCGGCGCCCTCGGTGTGGATAAGCCCGTGCAGCAGGCCGCACTCGTAGCTGCCCTCGAGCTCGCCGAGCGCGCTCGCCACCACGATCTCGTTTTTCATCTCCGGGGGCAGCGCGTCGAACTCCTCCGCCCAGATGCCGAGCACCTTCCGCAGCGGCCCGGGGTAGCCGCCGAGCACCGCGCGGTCGTTCTCATCCACCATGCCGCTGTAGACGGTCGTCACGAAGGCGCCACCGGCCTGCACGAACTTCTCCACCTTCTCGGCGAAGCCCGGCTGAACCAGATACACGAGCGGCGCGACAAGCACCTTGTACTTGCTGATGTCGAAGGCCGGGCTCACGAAGTCAACGGCGATGCCGGCGCGCCACAGCGCGCCGTAGTACTTGTAGATTTGGGGGAGGTACCTCAGGTCCCGGCTCGGGCCGCTCGAATACTCCACCGCCCACCAATTCTCCCAGTCGAACAGCATCGCCACCTCGGCCTCGATGCGTCCGTCGAGCACCGACTCGCCGAGGTCTTTCAGCTCCTTGCCCAGCTCGGCCGACTCGCGGAAGACGCGGGTGTTCTCGTGGCCGGCGTGAGAGATAACGGCCCCGTGCCACTTCTCGCAGGCGCCTCGCGACTGGCGAAGCTGGAAGTACATGATCGCGTCGGCGCCGTGGGCCATCGCCTGATAGCTCCACAGCCGCAGCACACCGGGCCGCTTGAGGGAGTTGTAGGCCTGCCAATTCTGCTGGCTCGGCGTCTGCTCCATCAGCATGAATGGCTGGCCTTCCTTCAAGCCGCGCATGAGATCGTGTTGCAGCGCGATTTGCCACGGGCTAACCTGCATCGGAGGGTAGCTATCCCACGAGATCACGTCCAGATGAGGCGCCCAGGCGAAGTAGTCGAGCGGCCCGAAGTGCCCCATGAGGTTCGTCGTGACCGGGACCTCGGGGGTGATCTCCTTCAGGACCTCGCGCTCGAGCAGATAGCATTCGAGGATGCTGTCGGAGTTGAAGCGGGCATAATCCAGGGAGATTCCCTGGAACGCAGTCCTCCTGTGGGACATGTGCTCTGACAGCATGTTGGGGGGAACGATCTCCCCCCAGTCGTGGAAGGTGTGACTCCAGAAGCGCGTGCACCAGCGGTCGTTGACCTCTTCCAGGCTCCCATGCCGCTTCTGCAGCCACAAACGAAAGGCAGCCGCGCAGTTCTCGCAGTAGCAGGCGCCGCCGAACTCGTTGGAGACGTGCCACAGCAACAGCGCCGGATGGTCCTTGTACCTCTCCGCCAGCGCCTGCGCGAGGCGCTGCGCGTAGGTGCGGTAGGTCGGGCTGTTGGGGCAGGAGTTGTGGCGCATCCCAAACTTGCGCTTTCGTCCCTCGAAGTCGACCCGGAGAACATCCGGGTAGCGGCGAGCCATCCAGGCCGGATGGGCGGCGGTGGAGGTGGCCAGGCAGGCGTAGATATCGTTCTTCGCGAGGAGATCCAGTATCTCGTCGAGCCAGGCGAAGTCGTAGTGAGTTTCATCCGGCTGCAAATGGGCCCAGCTGAAGACGGGAAGCGTGGCGACGTCGATGTTCGCGAGCTTGAAGAGCCGCATGTCCTCATCCCATATCTCGCGCGGCCACTGGTCCGGGTTGTAGTCGCCTCCGTAGAAGACCTTGAGCAGCTTCGGGTTTATCACATCACTCACTCCGTGAACACGCTCAGCGATTGGGTGCGTCACACGGGTTCTTCTGGCTCGGGACGGCATCCCCTCCCCAGCGCCGACGCGCTGACGTGCGACCGATGGAAAAGAAGAGACAGGAGGCACGCGCCTGCCCAACGAAGAGCGCAGGGTAGAGTGAAGCCATGAGCCTGATGGGCGTCGATATCGGGTCGAGCCGGTGCAAGGCGGTCGTCTTCGCCGCCGACGGCAGCATGCTTGCCGAGGCCGCCGAGGATTACGCGCCGCAGTTCCCCGCGCCGGCTCGCGTCGAGATGGACGCCAATACACTCTGGCAGGCCGCGGCCGGCGCAATGCGCTCTGCGGCCGCGGCGAGCGAGGAGCCGGTCGAGGCCATCGGCCTCAGCAGCCACGGCGAGTCCTTCGTTCCCGTGGACGACTCGGGCGAGCCCCTCGCGCCGGCCATCATGAACGCCGACAACCGCGCGGTGGAAGAGGCGCGGTGGTGGGAGCAGCAGCTGGGCCGGGAGCGCATCTTCCAGACCACGGGCATGATCGTCCACCCGATGTACCCCATGCCGAAGCTCCGCTGGCTTCGCATGCACGAACCGGACCTGTTCGAGCGGGCCGCCCGCTTCGTCAGCGTCAGCGACTACGTGTTGCTCCGGCTCGGCCTCGGGCCGAAGATCGCCTATCCGCTGGCCTGCCGGTTCATGGCCTTCGACGTGCGGCAGCTTCGCTGGTCCGACGAGATCCTCGCCGCGGCCGAGCTTTCACCCGAGCGCCTGCCCATCCCGGTTCCGGCCGGCACGACCGCAGGCCGCCTATCCCGGACCGCCGCGGCCGACCTCGGGGTTGCGCCTGACGTGCCGGTGGTCGTCGGCGGGCACGACCAGCCCAACGGCGCGCTCGGCCTGGGCGCTATCGCGCCCGGCATGGTGACGAACTCGCTGGGGACATGGGAATGCCTGGTGGCCGTCGCCGACGAGCCTACCCTCGGCGCGGCGGCGCTGGCGGGCAGCCTCAACTCCTATTGTCACGTCGTGCCCGGCGCTTACATCACCATCGCCTACTTCCCGGCCGGGATCATGGTGAAGTGGTTCTGCGACACCTTCTGCGGCGAGGACGCGGCCGCCGCGGCCGCGCAGGGCGCCGGCCTCCACGAGTATCTGGAGGCGGCCGCTCCGGAAGGGCCGACCGGCCTGTGCATCACACCCCATCTGATCGGCACCGCGAATCCGCACTTCGACCCCCGCGCCACCGGCATGATCTTCGGCCTCACCCAGACCAGCAGCCGCCATCAGCTCTACAAAGGGATCCTCGAAGGCCTTGCCTGCGAGCTGGCCATCGTTTCCGAGCTGCTGGCCGACGCGGTCGGGCCGTTCGACCTGCTCAGATGTACGGGCGGCGGGGCGCGCTCGCGGCTCGGCCTTCAGCTCAGGGCCTCCATTACCGGCCGCTCGATGCAGATCCTTACCTGTCCGGAAGCCGTCTGCCACGGCGTCGCGCTGCTGGCGGGGACAACCGCGGGCGTGTACGACGACCTCGACCAGGCCGTCGAGCAGGCCGTGCGTGTCGCCGACACGATCGTCCCGGACGCGGCCGAGACGGCCGCTTACGCCCGCCAGTTCGAGCGATACCGTCACCTCTATCCGGCGCTCGAACCGCTGCGCGAGCTGTGAGGGGTGGGATCATCCGATGAGCGCGGGCGCTGACAGCAAGGGCCTTGCAGACCTCCCCCTCGCCGAGATCGTGCGGCGGGCCTACCAGCGACATATCCTCGTCCCCGCCTTCAACATCGCCTACCTGCCCCAGGTCGAGCCGGCCGCGACGACGCTGAAGGAGCTGGACTGCTTCGCCCTGCTGGAGGTGGCGCGGCCCGACATCGAGCGCTTCGAGGCGGAGAGCTACGCGGCCGTGGCCCGGGAGTACGAGCGGCAGGCCGATCCGGCCTACCTGCGGCTCCACCAGGACCACGTTCCGGTCATCGATGAAGAGCAGCGGCCGGTGGACTGGCGGCCGCTCATCCGCGAGGCGCTCGACCTCGGCTACGACTCGGTGATGCTCGACGGTTCGCGACTGCCGCTCGATGACAACATCGCGGTCACCAAGTCAGTGGTCGCGATGGCCCACCCGAAGGCCGCGGTGGAGGCCGAACTCGGCGCGGTGCTGGGCCACGAGCCCGGGCCGCTTCCCCCCTATGAGGAGCTCTTTCGCAGCGGCCGCGGGTTCACCGATGTGGAGGAGGCCGAGCGCTTCGTGCGAGAGACCGGGGTGGACTGGCTCTCCATTGCCGTGGGCAATGTACACGGCGCGATAAGCGGCGCGGCCAAGGATCGGGAGAAGGTGCGGGCGCGGCTGAAAATCGAGCATCTGCGACGCATCTCCGACCGCGTCGGCCTGCCGCTGGTGCTGCACGGCGGGAGCGGTATCGAGTTGAGTTGCGTGCTGGAGGCGGTCGAGAACGGCATCACGAAGATCAACATCGCCACCGCCATCCGGCAGCCCTACGAGGTGCGCGTACGGGAGGGGTCGTCTCTCGAGTCGGCGCAGCAGGCCGTGGCCGAGGTCGTCGCGCAGCATGTCGAGGACTACGGCATCGCCGGAAGCGCGAGCAGGCTGGCGGCACCATAGCCGCCAGCCTGTGTGGGACTTGTCCAGACTGTGAAACTGCGCTACGACGCCCGCGCCTTGCGCATCTCCTCCACTGACTTCTCGGGAACGCGGATGCCGCCGTAGTCCCGCGTCGGGATGCGGTCGGGGGAGGCGAGGCGCTTCTTCGCCTCTGCGATCGCCTTCCTATACTGAGGCAGCAGCTCCTCCTGTGCCACCAGCATCTCGTCCACCATCTGCCAGATCTCGGGGGGATTGCAGGCCGCTCCCACCAGCGGGTCCATCATCATGGCCTGGCGCAGGAGGAGGTCGTCGCCGTGCACCGCCGCCTCGACCGCCAGGCGCTGGACGCTGACGCTGGCGTTGCATACCGCGGCACACCCGAGCGGCAGGTCGCCGACCCGGGGGATGTTCATGCCGTTGGCGTCGACGTACCCCGGCACCTCGACGATGCAGTCCGGCGGGAGATTGGCGATCGTCCCGTGGTTCACGACGTTGAAGTGACCGCGGTAGAGCCGGCCGGTCTCCAACCCCTCCATGATATAGGAGCCGTGCTCGGTCCCCCGATGCTCCGGCCCAATCGGCTTCGGTGCCTCCTTCATCCACTTCGGGAACTCTGTCTCGAACCAGTTGCGGCCCTCCCGGCACACCCGCAGATAGCCGCCCGTCTCGCCGCCCGCCCAGTGCTCCAGGTCGATCCAGTTCTTCAGGTCGTCCGGGCGCTTCCGGTACCACGGCAGGTACTCGCTTAGGTGGCCGTTGGACTCGGTGCTGTAGTAGCCGAAGCGGTGCAGCATATCGATGCGCACCTTCTCCGACTTGCTGAGCCCCGGGTCTTCCTCGAAGGCTTCGAGGATCTTGCCGGTTAGGTCCTCGCCCTTGTGCTTCACGCTGATGTACCAGGTCTGGTGGTTGATCCCCGCGCAGATGATATCCACCTCTTCCTTCGGCAGCCCCAGCGCTTGCGCAATCTGCCAGTGGCCGTGCTGAACACCGTGGCACAGCCCCACACAGCGGACCCCGCCGTACGTGTTGGCGGCCCACGTATTCATCGCATTCGGGTTCGCATGGTTGAGGAGCAGAGCGTCGGGCGCCGCCACCTCCCGAATGTCCTTGCAGAATTCGAGAAGCACGGGGATGTTTCGCTGGCCGTACATGATGCCGCCCGCGCTCAGGGTGTCCCCGACGCACTGATCCACCCCGTACTTCAGGGGAATGCCGATGTCGGTTTCGAATCCCTCAAGACCGCCGACGCGGACCACCGAGAAGATATACTTCGCCTCCGTGAGCGCCTCGCGGCGGTTCGTCGTCGCCGTCAGCTTCGCCGGCAGACCCGCGGCGTCGATGTCCCGTTTGCAGAGCTGGTACACCATGTCGAGGTTGCGCTCGTCGATGTCGGTGAACGCGATCTCGACATCCGCAAACTCCGGCACACAGAGGATATCGCGCACGATCCCCCGCGTGAATCCAATGCTCCCCGCTCCGATAATCGCGACCTTGATCGGCATGTTCCCTCCGTCGGCTCTTCTCAGCGCTCCCTCACGCGCGGCGCGGAATCGGCTGCGAGCCGGCATCGACGCCGAGCTTCGCGCAGGCCTTGGCGAATATGGCGTCTAGCTCCTGCTGGGCGGGCGGGGAGAGCTTGTGCTCGTACGAGGCAATCGCCTCCCGTGCCGTGGCAAGGGCCTTCTGCTCTATCGTGGGGGAGCCCGCGTCTCGCCACCGGCCCACATTGTCCCGGCGGAAGAGCTGGGAATCGAAGACGCCCCGCAGCGCCTCGAGCGTGGTCGGATGCGTCATGAAGTTGCCCTCCGCTGCGCCCTCCGCAACAGCCTGCGCGATGGTGTCGCGGTCCCCATCCCAGGGCATACCGTCGAGGATGTGCTGGACGTATCGGCCGATCTCCATGTCGATGATGAACTGAGCCGGACTGAAGATCTCATCCATCGACATCTGGCCGGCGCCCATGTAGAAATCACGGAAACCGGCCAGCCCCAACATCAGGAGGTAGGCCATGCGATCGACGGCCGCAAAGCTGTCCGCGCGCTTGGCGTTTGTGTTGAGATAGAGGAAGTCGAGCCGATACCCCCCGAAGTGCTCCGCCAGGTCCCGCAGTAGAACCTGGATCATGACGTTCTCGGGAAGGCTGTAGGCGACCGTCATGTCCCTCATGTCTCCGAAGTCGGCTCGCATCGGCAGGAGCGTATCCGGTCCCACCAGCCCCAACCGGTCTGCCACGATCCACCCGCCGAGGCTTTCGGCGATGGTCTGCGCGAGGAGCCCCGTTGTGGTCAGCGGCGCCGTCATGCCGCCGGTCGGTATGGGGCAGATGCTGGCGCCCACGTCGATGAGCGGATCGTCCTTGAACCGCCCGAAGAGATCCAGCGCGAGGTGGTCGAGGCGAAGAGGGCTGATGACGAACTGAAGGGCGAGGGTGTAGCGCCGACCGGCGGCTGCGTGCAGCTCCCCGATCCACCGGATCGTGTCCACGTCATGCGTCACCATCGCGCCGCCGAGGCCCCGCGTGTTCTCGAGACAGGCCTTTTCGAGCCACAAGACCTGGATTCGCTCGTCGAGATCGCAGGGATAGACGGGAGGCGGGCCGTATTCGTTGAAGCTCGCCGCCAGCTTCAGCATCTCCACACAGTCGGCGGCCGTCGAGGCGCGGACCTCGTCCGTGTCCATATCGATGACGTTGAAGCACGTCCATGGCGCCGTGACCCGGATGCGGTCCACCCCCTTCCGCCTCCGGCCGATCGACCGCAGCCGTTCGATGCTCGCCTCCACGATAGCCGGTGCGAATCTCAGCCTCCCCTCCCGGAAGCTGATGCCCTCGTGCGAGCTCACCGCCGCCGCCGTGGGCTCGTGCTCGCACGCCAACCCGACCTTCGCCAGAATCTCCACAACGGAATTGTGGATCACCTGGATCTGACTCGAAGACAGACCGCCGGCCAGCGAGAACTGTATGCGGTCCAATGGGTGGCTCCCTCTTGCGGCAAGTGTCTCCCGATGCTCGAGGCCGAACCCTCGCACTAGTGGCAGATCCGGACCTAGCGCCCGGCTGAGCGCACACATTCTAGCCGCGGCGCACCCGGGAGGCAACCCGGCAGAAGACACAAGTGGAGGGAGCAACGGAAGGGAAGTAGGCCGTGCAGGGATCGAACCTGCGACCTTGGGATTAAGAGTCCCCTGCTCTACCAGCTGAGCTAACGGCCCATGCCTGACGGAATCCGCAGAGAACAGACTCCGTTTGGCACTTTAGCATAGGCTGCGGCCAGCGTCAAGGCAGCACGACCGCAGAGCGATCACCTAGTCGTGTGCCTCTTCGTGCCCATGGTCGTGGAAGTCAGAGCCCCCCGCGAAGTCCGAAGCCGGCCGCCCAGCGGAGATCGGAGACATCGCCCGCAGCCTCTCCACGATCGGCGGAAAAACCTCGAGGAAACGGTCGACCTCCTGCACCGTATTGCCGCGCCCCACACTCAGGCGCAGCGAGCCGTGCGCGACATCGTGCGGTAGCCCGATGGCCAGCAGGACATGCGAAGCTTCCAGGGAGCCGGAAGTGCAAGCGGAACCGGATGAGGCGTAGATCTGCTCCAAGTCGAGGTTGAGGAGCATCGACTCGCCCTCGATGTAACGCACGCAGAAACTGGCGTTGTTGGGCAGCCGCTGGGTCGGGTGCCCGGTGAGCATCGAGTCGGGAACCTTGGCCAGGACTCCTTCGATGAGCCGCTTTCGGAGCTTGGCGTTGTGTTCCATCTCCCACCCCAAATCTTGCGCCGCGAACCGGCAGGCCTCCCCCAACCCCACGATCCCCGGCACGTTCTCCGTGCTGGCCCGCCGCCGGCGCTCGTGTCCACCGCCGTGGATGAGCGGAGCGATCCGCACACCCTTGCGAACGAAGAGCGCTCCCACTCCTTTCGGGCCGTAGAACTTGTGCGCCGAGAGGGAGAGCAAGTCGATGTTCGTCTCCCGCACGTCGATCGGAACGTGTCCCACCGTCTGCACCGCGTCGGTGTGGAAGAGCACCCCGCGCTCCTTGCAGATAGTGCCGATCTCCGCGATCGGCTGGATCGTCCCGATCTCGTTGTTGGCGTGCATGATAGAGACGAGAATCGTCTTGTCGGTGATGGCCGCTCGGACCGCCTCCGGATCGACGAGCCCGTTGGAGTCCACGGGGAGATACGTCACCTTGGGACCTCGTTTCTCGAGAAACTGGGCGGTGTGCAGCACGGCATGATGTTCGATGGCGGAGGTGATGATGTGATCGCCCTTCTTCTCTTGCGCGATGCTGATGCCGATCAGGGCCTGGTTGTCGGCCTCCGTGCCGCCGCCGGTGAAGACGATCTCCTCGGGGTAAACGCCGAGCAGTGTCGCAACCTGTTCGCGCGCTGTCTCCATCCCTTCCGCCGCCTCTCGGCCCGAGGCGTGCAAGCTCGATGGATTCCCCCATTTCTCCCGGTAATATGGCAGCATCGCCTCGACGACCTCCGGTCGCGTGGGAGTCGTGGCGGCATGGTCGAAGTAGGTTCCAGTCACTGGAAGCCTCCTGCGCGATGGCCCTCAATATGAGCCGCAGCGATTCCTAACTATAGCCACTGCCTGTTGGGGGTGTCAAAGGGTCTCCCCTTCCCCTCTGCGCACAAACACCACATCCCATCTATGCATCATCCCCTTGCAGGCGGTCATCCTGCCTGCGGCGAATCCACACCCTAGTCGGAAGGCCCTCCCAGATGAGGACAGCAGCCGTGCTGGTCCGCCTTGCCGCCGTTGGTACGACCGCCGGTCTCGCGCTCGCCGCCCGAGACCTCGGACCGCAGCGCTATCTCTCCCAGGGGCTCTGGCGCACGGCCCTCTGGCTCCTCTCTCGCGACGCCCTGCTCGGCGCCGCCCTTGGCATCCTCGCCGGGCTCCTCTTTCTCGCTGTCATCCGACTCGTCGACGCCACCGTTTCCCCCGAGCCGCGCGCTGCCGCCCACCGCTTCGGCTGCTATCTCGCGCTCGTTGCCGCGCTCGCCCTTGTCGGCTCTCCCCTCCGCGGCGGTCCCCCTGGCGGGCCGCCATTCCCTCTCATCCTCGTCCTGATCTATACCGCCACCTGGTTCGCCCTCTCCGCCGCGGGGGCCGCTGCCGCCCGGGCAGGCTCCGACCCTCGCTGGTTCACCACCCGCTGGGTGAGCATCATCGGCTTCGCCCTCGCCGCCGCGATCCTTCACGTCTGGGTCCGCGCCGCGAGCTATGCCGCCCTGGCTACCGGGCTATTCCTCGCGCTCCTCACCGCCGGCCTGATCGCCGTCGTTCCCAACGTCCCTGCCCGCCTACTCCACGACCGCCTCGGCCGCCCTCTCGGACGCACGCTCTCAGGCCGGCCCGGCGCGGCCCTCAGTGTGCTCCTCCTCGTCGGCGCTCTGGCACTGGTCATCGTCTCCGGCATCCAGAGCACGGCCGCCAAGAACCGAACTCGCCAGCGCGGCATCAACGTCATTCTGCTCGGCATCGACACCCTCCGCTACGACCGTGCCGACCTTCTGGGAGGCGCCTATCCGCGCGACCTCTGCCCGAACCTCCATCGCTTGGCTGCACGCGGTACTGTCTTCTCCAACGCCTTCTCGCAGGCCCCGTGGACGCTCCCCTCGTTCGCATCCATATTGACCGGTCTCTATCCCGAGCAACATGGCGCCGAGCATCTCACGAGCACCCTCTGCGCCCGTCAACTCACCCTCGCCGAGATCCTTCGGGATGAAGGCTACGAAACCATGAGCGTCGTGAGCTGCGAGTATCTCAACGCCGCCTCTGGCCTCGGTCAGGGCTTTGACGTGCTCGATGAAACACAGGTCCTTGGCCATCGCGCCATTACGTCCGCGGCCATCACCGACCGCGCCCTCCAGCTCCTCGAGGCGCGGGAAGACCAGCCCTTCTTCCTCTTCCTCCACTACTTCGATCCCCACTTCTGCTACCAGGATCACCCCGACTACAGCTTCGCCGATGCCTATGACGGCCGGCTCCGCGAGGCGGTTCAGGGCGCCGATCAGAACGCTTTCCGCTGGCTCATCTACGCGCTCGGGCCTACTTTCGCCTCTCGTTCCCGCGCCTCCGAGGCCGACCGCCAGTTCCTGCGCGACACCTACGACGAGGAGGTCGCCTACACCGACTCCCAGCTGGGGCGCCTCTTCGACTACCTCGACGCCAACGACCTCTGGAGTTCCACCCTCGTGATTCTCGTGAGCGACCACGGCGAGGAGTTGCTCGAGCGAAACTGGTCGGGCCACACGGTGACCCTCTATCAGGAGGCAATCCACGTCCCCCTCGTACTCGCCCAACCCGTCCAGGCAGCCGGCCGGGTCGACCCTCGCCCTGTCGAGGCTCGCGCCGTGTTCCCCACCATCCTCGATTTCCTCGGCGTCGCGGAACCCATGCTACCCACTCCCCCATCCTCCCTTTTCGCGGACCGACCCGCACCCGGCACAGGTCTTGTCCGCAGCTCTACGCGGCCGGTAGCCGAGCCACCCGCCCCCGGCGAATTCATCCCCAAGTACGTGTGGCTCACCTGTGTCATCGACGGACGCTGGAAGCTCATCAAAGATCATCTGCAGAACCGAAGTCAGCTCATCGATCTCGAAGCTGACCCTCACGAGATGGAGAATCAGTCTGCGAATCATCCCCGGGAGCGCCAACAGCTCGAGCGCGAGTTGGATCGGCTCAATGCCAAGGTCGGCCGCGGTCCTGCGGCTTCGGTGCCGCAGGCGAGCGAAGAGCAGAAGCGCAAGCTGGAGTCCCTTGGCTATTTGTAGAGCATACCACTCGCCAGGGATTGCGCCGCCGGCCAGCGAACTAGCCTGCAGCGTCGATCCGGGAGAGATAGCTCGCGATGAGAGCGTTGCGGGGAGTCGCGTCACTTGCAGCGGTCGGAGCCGGTGCAGGTTTTCTGGTCTCAGGCGGAGAGGTTCTGCGACAGGGCTACCTGGCTGAAGGGCTGTGGCGGACATCCCTCTGGGTTTCCTCTGGCGGCGCCTATCGGGGCCTCGTCGCGGGCGTCGCGGGAGGCGCGGCAATCCTCGTGCTCCTCTCCCTGTGGTTTCTCCTGTTAGCGGCCGAGTCCCGGCGGCGCGGCACCCCGCCATCCACCTCCTCCGTTCCCGCCTCTCGGCCCCCGTGGGCGCTTCGCTTCACTATCTACTTGGTGGCCCTCTCTGCCCTCGCACTCGTGCTTGCCCCTACCAATCCCGGCTACAAGTTCGGGCTGACCTACCTGGACCTCAGTATCGCCCTCTTTTCCTGCCTCTGGATCGCATCGTCTGGCCTCGCCGCGGGCATCGCCTTTCGCTCGGCGGAGGATGACTCATCGGATCAGCAGCGTTCGCTTGAGCGGCTTGTGGCTGTCGCTATCGCCTCTATCATCATTTTCCTCCACATCTGGGCGCGCGCAGGGACATGGCAGATACTAGCCGCATTGACTGTCGCGGCCTCGTTATTGTCCGTGGCGGCCTACTACTGTCTGGAACGCGCGTCGCGCTTCCTGGGATGCCACGCAACCAGGCCTCCTGCGACCGCCCTTCGCGGGAGAATCGGCCGCGCCCTCACAGCATCAGTTCTCGTGCTTGCCTGCGGGCTCTGTCTGGCGGGTCTGCTCTCGGCGCGCGCCGCGCGCGCCGAGGCGCGACGCCGCGCCCGGAACATCATCCTCATCGGAATCGATACGCTCAGAGCCGATCGCGCGGCTCTCCTATCTCGCAACGACTACCCGCGCGATCTCATGCCGAACCTCCGAGACTTGCTCGCTTCCCGCGCCACTATCTACTCGCGCGCCATCTCCCAGGCACCCTGGACGCTCCCGGCCTTCGCCTCGATCTTCACAGGCCTCTATCCGGCAGAGCACGGGGCCGAGTACCGCGGCAGCACGCTCGCGCCCTGCCAGATCACCGTCGCCGAGATCCTTCGGGAGGCCGGCTTCCGCACCCTCGGCGTTTCGAGCGGGTGCTACGTCACCACCGCCGCGGGCCTCACCCAGGGCTTCGAGGTATTCGACGAGTCGCAGGCTCTTGGCCAGCGGACTATCACCTCAGAAGAGGTAACCACGCGGGCGATCGGGCTGCTTCGGAAGTACAGCGATCAGCCGTTCTTTCTATTCGTGCACTACTTCGAGCCGCATTGGGTCTACTATGACCACGAGGAGTACCCGTACGCTGACGGCTATGATGGCTGGCTCCGGGAACCGGCGCGACAGCTTAACCAGGAGGACTTCCGCGAGTTCATCGGCGCTCTCAAGCCAGGTTTCAGCAAGCGCTCGATCGCCAGTGAGGATCTCGCCTTTCTCAACGACGTCTACGACGAAGACGTCGCCTTCATGGACAGTGAGATGGGCCGCTTCCTGAGGTTCCTGGATGAGACGGGAATGTGGGAGAACACCCTCGTGATCGCCGTCTCGGACCACGGCGAGGAGTTTCTCGAGCACCGCAACATCGGCCACCAGACGAGTCTCTACGAGGAGCTGGTCCACGTACCGCTGGCGGTGGCCGAGCCCTTCGCTCCCGGCGCCCGCGTCGATGCGCGGTGCGTCGAAACGCGTCGGCTCTTTCGAACCATGCTCGACTTCCTCGAAGTCTCCCCGCCGCAGGGCCGCGTGTTCGCCCCCTCCCTCGCATCGGAGGCGGACGCTCGCGCCCGCAGCTCCAACCACACCCTCGCCTGGGGCGCCGACGGTCGGATCTTCCAGGAGTCGAAGGACATCTGGTGGACCTCCGTCCAGGACGGCCGGTGGAAGCTGATCAAAGAGCACCTGCGCGGCCGCTCCGTCCTCTTCGACCTCGAGAAAGACCCGGGCGAAACGCGTAACTGCCGGGGTGACAACCCTGACTGCGGCCGTCGGCTCGAACGCGAGCTAGACAGGCTCGACAGCGAAGTGCGAGGACGCGCCCCCAGGACGCGCGTCCCCGAGGCGAGCGAAGAGCAGCAGCGGCGCCTGAAGTCGCTTGGGTATCTGTGAGCAGACCGCGAGCGAGGCCGAGGAGCTACAATGACACCGGGGCGACCGCGCCCGGCGCGACCGCCCCGTTCGTTCCGCTGAGTCGCTGAGCGGGCTAGTGGCTTATCCCGCCTCCAGCTTCTTCAGATAGGCCAGCGCCTCCGTCAGCTTCGTCTTCGTGTCGCCCTCGGAGAAATCCTCGAACGACAGCCAGCCATCGTACCCGACCTTCTTCAGCGCGGCCACGATCGTCGTCCAATCGGCCTGGCCCTTCTTCACAGGCGCCATGCGCCACTCCCACTTGGCGACACCGTCTTCCTCGCCCGTCTTCTCCCAGAGGCAGTTCTTGGCGTGGACGTGGCTCAGGTACGGTCCCAGCAGCTCGAGTCCCATCTGGCAACTCTCGAACCCTTCGACGACCATGTTGCCGGGATCGAAGATGACCCCGACCTCCCGGGGGTCGAAGTTCGATACGAGCCGGTGGGCCAGCCCGGCGGAGGGCGTGATGTTGCCCATGTGCATCTCGACGCAGGCCTGCGCCTCGTACTTCCCGGCAAGCGCCGCCACCTTCTCGAAGTTCCTCGCCGCCTCGTCGAACAGCTCCTGATAGGGCCGCGACCCGTCGTAGGACGGCGGCCCCACCCGCAGCTTCCGGCAGCCCACGGACGCTCCCGCCCGCATTACGGCCTCCACCACCGGCAGCTCGTCGCACTTCATGTACGTCCCGAGAACCGGCATCTCCAGCCCATGCTGGTCGGCGATCTCCTTCGCCCGCTTCAGGTCCACCTCGATGTCGTTGACGTCGACGGTGGACCGGTTCGCTCCCCAGTAGCTCACCTCTGTGATGGGCTCCGGCGCCTTCTTCGTCACCCGCCACTCAAGGCCGTCGAGGCCGACGGATGAGGCCAGGGCTGCGGTCTCATCAAGGGTGCATTCGGGACACATTACGGTGAACACAGCATACTTCCATGCCATCGCGTTTCTCCTCCATGCAGTCACGCCCGACACTTCTTTAACCGCGCTCCACATCCCCCCTCCATTGGCGTGGCACCCGCCCCGGCCAAACGAAAGCGGCGCTGTCAACGCAGACCGCGCCGCTGCACACTATGGACCTGCTATTTCTTCGCCGTGTCCGCGGCCTCCGCGCAGCCATGCTTGGGGCTATCGCCATGGCACTCCTTGATCTGCTCTTCCGTGCAGGTCTTTGGGTCCTTGCCCTTCTCGCACGTCTTCGGCTTGCAGCACTCACACATCGCTAGGCTCCTTCCACACACTCTCACTGTACTCAACATCTATAATAGTATCACGCTTGTCCGTCGAGTGTCCAGGTGCATGGCCGTTGGTTAGCCGCCCTCTGCCAGCAATACGATGGCTAGCTCGTCTCCCTCCGACAACGGTGTCTGCTCACCTGAACGCGTTCGGATATCCTCGGAGTTCACGAAGAAAAGCACGGACGGTCGTAGGCGGCCGCCCTGCTCGCGCAGCCGCGATCGCAGGCCGGAATAGCGGGCCACGAGGTGCTCCAGCGCTTCGCCGACTGACCCAGCCTTCAGGCGAACCGTCCGTTCCCCGCCGGTGAGTGGGCGAAGCCGGTGCGGTATGCGGACCACCATGTTGGGAAGCTGATCCGATGCCATTGCCCAGGTACGCCAAGGACACTGTCCGATGGTCGGCCCGCCATGTCAGTCCCGTCACCCCTCGTTGCAGGACGTGAACCACGTGCGCCCTTCGCCAGGGCGTTCGACGGCGCCATGCCCTGCTCCTGCGCCCGTCGCTGCTGTGGTGCCTGGCGGCGCGGAAACGGCTCCAGGCGAAATCCTCGGAGCCGTTTCCACTACTACCACTGATTGAGCCGCTGGTGGTGACAGCGACCATGCTTGAATACCATGCTGAGTACCATACAGCAATGGCACTGTGTCAACGAACCGCGACATCCCGCGGCACATTCCTCACTCAAAACGACAGGGCACGAGAAGGCATGTCTGCCTTGATGCACAGGGAATTCGACTGCCAACAGGCGCCCACGGAGAAGGCGCTCTGCGCTTGCCACTGCTCGTGCCGACAGGAGGCAGGGCTGGGGAGCGAGGACGGCGAGCCGTCCGCCCGGCAACATGCTTCCCGGAGAGCGTCTGCGGTACACCCAGACAAGGGTAGCTACCGTTCCTCCGTCGGCACGCCCGCCACCGCCGGTACGTCTCCGGTCAACTCGTCCGTCAGCTTCCGCGCCATCCACTTCACGGCGGCCCAGCCACCGTCGCCCTGAAGGAACTTGGGCGACCGCATGTACTCCAGCGAGACCCCCGTGATTCCGGGCTGCTGCTTGCCGCCCGACCTGTTCGCCAGCATATTCCACGTCGACCCGTCGGGAGCCGCGCCCTCGAATCCCCGCGGCATGATCCCGATCCCGCCCATTTCGTCGCTCCACCAGGCCAGCGCGCTGAAGCACCCGCACGAACTGTGCGGGAAGTCCCGCACCGCATGCAAGAACACCCGGTGCATTCGCCCATGCGTCGCCTGCCGCACGAACTCGTTCAGCCCTTCGTACTCACCCTTCACCGGATCGATCGTCCGGCCGAGCGGCACCACCGCGCAGCAATTCTCCGGCCGCCCGCGCCTGCGCCAGGGCCGCCCCGCGCTCACCCCCATGTAGCGCGCGCCGACCACCATCTCCGACCATCGCCGGCCGCACATCGGGCTTCGCAGCGGGTGCGTCAAGCACACGTGCTCCCGGCTGAACGGTGCGCAAGACTCGCACGAGAATATGACTTCTTCGTCGGCCTCCTGCAGCCGCGCCATCTCCTCCCTGTGGCTCGCTCTCTCCCCTTTCACCTCATCCGCCATTGCCAGCAACTGCTTCGGGTCGGCGATCACCTCCACGTGGATGGGCCCAAGCCGCGGATACTCCAGTCGCAGCCCCCGCCGCACTACCTCGGCCATCTGCTGGTGTGTCGTGCCCCCCGCCTCTGCCAGCGATACCGTCAAGGGATCGCGCGACTCCACTCGCACTCCCCGCAGCAGGTTCAGATAGCCGGCCGCCGCGCGCTCCAGCTCCTGGGCGCCTGGCGCATCGAGAGAACGATCGGCGATGCCCAGCAAGAAACCAATCCCGTGCGCGTCCTCCTCCATGCACGCCGCATCCGCCTCCGTCGTCACGCCCTCTGACACATCCGCAAACCGCACCAACAGGAAGCTCTCCGGCGTTCCCCCCAGCGTGCACGCGGGCTCGAACTCCTCCCGTACATAAGCCGGGTTCGCATAGTCGGGAAGCGCTGACAGTGGGTCCTCCTGCGACCGGATCCGCATGTTCTGAAAACCTCCAGCCGCCCCCACCGCTGCCTCGGGCGATGCCACCTCCACTCGGTTCCCCACCTCCCACGGGAAGTCGTCGGCCGCAACCACTGCTCCCACGCCCAGTCGCATAAGCGCCAGGCAGAGCAGCGCCTCGACCGGCTTCATCTCGCCGCAGACCACCAGCACGCCCGGCCCGTGCTCCTCTACGAAGTGCGTAAGTTCATGTCGCTCTCCGGCCTTCACGTCGCTGTAGAGCAAGGCATACCGCGCCAGAAGCTGCGCGAAGTAGACCGACGCCGTATCTCTCTCGCCCAGGGACCGGCCTACATCGACCCCATGGCGCGTCACGAACACCATGAAGCTCGCCTCGTCGAAGGCGCGGGCGTAGGGCGCCTGATCCTCCCCAAGCAGCAGCACCCATCCCGCCCGCCACTTGATCCCTGTGAAGACCGCGCCGCGAAACTGCCCATCGCTCAGGAAGTACCTGGCGCGATCATCCTGGACCGATTCCACCACCTCCGCCGCCCCCAGCACCACCCACGCCGCCTCCTGCGCGGCGGCCTCGGACTCATCCAGACGAGCCGACTCCTCTCTCAGGGATTTCAGGTCGGGGGCAGATCCAAAGAGCGCCCAGCTCACTGGAAAGGGGAACTCGGTGCGCTCGAAGGAGATTGCCTGATCGGGGAGCTGCGCCATGAGACTGCCTAGACCGGTGATCAGCGGGCTTCTCCTTTGCTGGAGACGACTACGGACGCCTCCGGATCGCCTATAATAAGTACGGCGGCAAGAATAGACGGATCACGGGCTCCACGACGCCAGCGTAGAAGACGCCGAAGAGCCGCGTGCCGACGAGCAGGAACAGGAGGATGAATCCGATAGGTGCGAGCCTGTCAGCGAGGTGCGGATCGTCCACCCCGAGTAGTCTCAGAGCCACGTGGGATCCGTCCAGAGGGGGTATCGGCAGAAGGTTGAAGAGCATGAGGATGACATTGATGGCGACGCCAAGGTAGCAGAAGGTCACGACGGAAACTGCCAAGTCACCGCCGAGATAGCGCGCGGCGAGCCTGAGCAGTATCGCCCACGCAAAGGCCTGGAGCAGATTCGCGCCGGGACCCGCCAACGTAACGAGCACCTCGTCGCGTCGCGGATTCCGAAGCCGATGGAGGGCGACGGGAACAGGCTTCGCCCACCCGAACGGGACTCCCGCCATGCTGGTGATGATGAAGACGATGGCGCCGAGAGGGTCGATGTGCGGAAGAGGAGAGAGGGTCAGGCGACCGGCCCTTTTGGCGGTGTCGTCGCCGCAGAGGTAGGCGACGTACCCATGCGCGATCTCGTGCAAGATGATAGCGAGGAGAAAGGCGGGCAAGTTAACGACTATTCGAACTATGGGAGAGTCAGGCAGCAATCGAGCTCCGGTAATGGGGTAGTTTCGAGAGCGCTCAAGGAGCCGTCGCTAGACGGCCGGCACGGGGACCTCGTCCAGTATTCCATTCACAAGAGACGCCATATCGCCCTCCCGGACTCTGGCCTCCGGTTTGAGAATGAGGCGATGGCCGAGCACAGGCGTGGCAAGAGCTTTGACGTCATCCGGTAGCACATAGTCGCGCCCGCGCAGAGCTGCACGTGTCTGGCCGGTGCGCATGAGCCCGAGGGAGGCCCGCGGGCTGGCGCCCAGGGCCAGTAGCGGGTGCTCCCGCGTTGCGGCTACGATGTCAACCATATACTGCTTGAGAGAGGGCTCGATGTGCACGTCCCGGATGCTCTCCTGCATCCGCAGGACCTCTTCCTTCGGCACAACCGGGCGCACAGAATGTATTGGGTGCCGCTTCACCTGGCGTTCGAGCACTTCGACCTCGTCCTCGGGAGAGGGGTAGCCGAGGCTGATGCGCATGAGGAAGCGGTCGAGCTGGGCTTCGGGGAGGGGGTAGGTGCCGCGGTATTCGATGGGGTTCTCGGTGGCGATGACGAAGAAGGGCCTTTCGAGCTCGTGGGTGGCGCCGTCCACGGTCACCTGGAACTCCTCCATGCCTTCGAGGAGGCTGGATTGCGTCTTCGGGGTGGCGCGGTTGATCTCGTCGGCGAGGAGCACGTTAGCAAAGATCGGGCCCTGCCTAAAGGCGAACTCGCCCGTCTTCTGATTGAAGATGGAGGTGCCCGTAATATCGGGGGGGAGCAGGTCGGGGGTGAACTGAACCCTTCGGTACTTGGCGCCCAGCGCAGCAGCAAGGGCCCGCGCGAGCATGGTTTTGCCTACGCCGGGGATGTCCTCGATAAGAACGTGGCCGTTGCAGAGAAGCCCAATGACAACCAGTTCAACGGCCTCGCTCTTGCCGACGATGACGGTTTCGATCTCGTCGGCAAGAGCCTGGGCTCGCTCAGCCGTCCAGTTGATGCTATCCACGGTACTCATGTCGTCCTGCCTGTCGGCGAGGATTATAGCATGAGAGCAGGTTGGGCACAAACGGGTGACGAGGACACACGAGTCGTCCGGTCGGCCTTCTATGCCACAGCCTTGTCGATTCTTATCGAACTCGGCGCGACCGTTGGGCTGGCGCGCTCTCCATGAAGGAGTTGGCGCGGCACAAGGTAAGCTAAATGGGATGCGACTCTTCTCCTTGGGACCCTGTCGGGCACGCGGGTCGCCAAGTCGGGAAGGTGCCCTTCTCGCTGCTCTCCGGCACCGCTCCGGTAATGTCAGCTATTCTGTGTAAACTCCTTGAGAAGGGATGTGGCCCAGCGTTGGTTGGCGTAGGTGAAGCTGGCAAAGAGGATGCGATGGGCGCTGCTGTGGTGGGCGAAGCAGGTCATGGCGTCGGTGCGCCGACGCACCTGGCGAAACTGTCGTTCGATGGCATTGGTGGTCCTGATTTTGCGGCAGTGGGCTGAGGGCTGGCGGAAGAAGGCAAGCAGGGCGTCGATGTCCTTGGCCAAGCAGGCGGGGCCGATTCCACTCTCGCACCCGGCGAAACAGCCGCAGGCGTTTCCAAACCATCTGCCGTGGGCTATACTGCGGTGGCACTGACATCCTCCGATAGGTGGTGTGTGCAACAACACTCTACCGAAGGTGCTGGTGCCTTTCCTCGTCTCGCAGCTCTCAGACACCACTCCCGTCGCTTGCTCCCTACCTGTTACCTATGTGTGGTAACTCAAGCCCCGTGCTAGCTTGGTAGATTGACTTTGGCGCTCGTTTGTGTTACCCTTAAACCGGTAGAAGACATGCACGACCCGGCACTGATCGCTTCCCGCCAGGAGCGGGCGAAGGTCAGTGCTTATGCGTTCATTAGGGACGGCGAGCGGTAGCACAACCTCCACAACAGGTAATGCCTCCGAGATTTCCGGCAGGCGCACCAGGAGTGACCGAGATGAGGAATCAGGACATCGTCCTCACCCTGGAAGGACTGAAGAAGGTGCGGACGGAGCTCGACGAGCTGAAGTCGGTCGGTCGGAAGCAGGTGGCCGAACGCATTCGAGGCGCGAAGCAATTCGGGGAGATCGGCGAGAACTCCGAGTACGAGGATGCGAAGGCCGAGCAGGCACAGATCGAAGGGCGCATTGAGACCTTACAGTACCTCTTGGCAAATGCCGTGATCGTTGATAAACACAAGAACGATGGCAAAGTCGGGGTGGGTTCGACCGTGCGGCTGCGAGATGTGGCGAGTGGTGAGGAACTGCAGTACGAGATAGTAGGAGCGGAGGAAGCTGATCCAAGTGAGCACCGCATCTCGAATCAGTCCCCACTGGGTGAGGCGCTGATGGGGCGCACGGACGGCAAGACGGTGAAGGTGAAGACCCCGGGTGGCACGCGCGCGTACGTCATCCTGTCGGTCGGCGAGTGAGCCGTGGGGGCCGACCAAGGAGACATGCGGGTAGGGGACGAGAGCGACCTCGTGCGCCAGCGGCGCGAGAAGTTGGCGCGGCTGCGGGAGAAGGGCGCGGACCCCTACCGGCTCACGCGATACGACCGCACACACCTTTCCGGCGAGATCCGAGAGAACCTGGAGTCGCTCGAGGGAGACACCGTGCGCGTGGCCGGGCGACTGATTTCGCGCCGGCGACACGGGAAGGCAACGTTTGCCGATCTCCAGGACGGTTCCGGCACGATCCAGCTTCTCTTTCGCGTGAATCAACTGAGTGAAGAGCGGTACGCCGATCTAGACGATCTGGACGATGGAGATCTGTTAGGCGCGCAAGGCGAGGTGATGCGAACTCGCACGGGCGAGGTGACGGTGGCGGTGTCCGAGTTTGCCCTCCTTGCCAAAGCGTTGCGTCCGCCGCCGGAGAAATGGCATGGGCTGCGGGATGTGGAGGTGCGGTACCGGCGTCGGTATCTCGATCTGATATCGAACGAGGGGCCGCGGCGGATCTTTGAGGTGCGGAGCCGGGTGATCGGCTCGATTCGGCGTTTCCTGGACGAACGGGGATTCCTAGAGGTGGAGACGCCGATGATGCAGTCGGTGGCTGGTGGAGCGCTGGCGCGGCCTTTTGTGACCCACCATAATGCGCTCGATATCGATCTGTATCTGCGGATCGCGCCGGAGCTCTACCTGAAGCGGTTGGTGGTGGGCGGGATGGAGCGCGTGTACGAAATCGGGCGCGTCTTCCGGAATGAGGGCATCTCGACCCGGCATAACCCCGAGTATACACTGCTGGAGGCGTACCAGGCGTATGCGGACTACCGCGACATCATGGAGTTGGTCGAGAGCATGGTGGCGCGAGCGGCAGATGATGCGTTGGGGATGCGGACAGTCACGTACCAGGGGAAAGCGGTCGATCTGACGCCGCCGTGGCGGCGGGTAGGGATGGTGGATGCCATCACCGAGCGGGTGTCCGTGAAGCCGGAGGATCTTCAGTCGGAAGAGGCGGCGCGGCGGGCCTGCGCACGGCTGGGATTGCCGGCGGAGGCGGGAATGCGTCTCAGCACGATGGTGAACAACATCTTCGAGGAGTTCGTGCAACCGACGCTGATAGAGCCGACGTTCGTGACGGACTACCCGACGCCGATCTCACCGCTGGCGAAGGCTCACGCGGACAATCCGGACCTGACGGAGCGGTTCGAACCCTTTGCCGGGGGGATGGAGTTGGGGAACGCCTTCTCAGAGCTGAACGACCCCGACGAGCAGCGTCAGCGGTTCGAGGCGCAGGTGCGATCGCGGGCGGCGGGGGATGACGAAGCGCACCCGATGGACGAAGACTTCCTACTGGCGCTGGAATATGGGATGCCGCCGACTGGGGGGCTGGGGATCGGGATCGACCGGCTGGTGATGCTGCTGACCGGAGCGCCGTCCGTCCGCGACGTGATCCTGTTCCCTCAAATGCGGCCTGGGTCGGAATGACGCTGACTCGGGCAGGCGCCCGCCGTGCTCGGACCTCTCCCTGGCCGGTCCATCGTGTCGGCCGATGCCTGGACCGATGGGGACTCAGACGGCCTCGGAAGCCTGTAGGATGTGCGCTACATCGCGATAGAGAACGTCGTGAAGCTGTCCCCCGGTGGCTATGGTAAGGTGAAAGTTGTCGTAGTAGCGTAGGTGCCCGACCAAGGTCGTGCCGGATTTGAGGTGCACAATGACACGCAACTCCGCGGCCAGCTGCGAACGCTCATGCAGCCTGTCCCAGAGCTGTTCTTCCGGATCGGACGAGTGATCGTAGATGAGGGTCGGTGGAGCCAGCGGCTTGTCCATTACGGCCGGCCTCCCTCGCGAGCTCTTCGCCTGCTCGCCTCGGAATGATGGATGAATGAGGCACACAGTCCGAGCTGCTAAGAGCTAGCTGCGCCGAACGCAACTCCTGGCGGGGAGATGGCTCATCGCTGGCTGTTTCGCCCTGTGGTCCGCCCTCGCCTTGATCTATTATTATGACGGATTATAGCACACGGAAAGGGTTTCCACAAGGCTCTTGTTCGCCGAGTGTCTTGAGTTACCATACATAGGTAACAGGTAGGGAGCAAGCGACGGGAGTGGTGCCAGAGAGCTGCGAAACGAGGAAAGGCACCGGCACCTTCGGTAGAGTGTTGTTGGATAGACCACCTATCGGAG
>Ga0307376_10001370_pt1 | contig 26459 bp, 31 predicted proteins | sample TR2MG_FD_202536 | JGI IMG/M metagenome (GOLD analysis project Ga0307376, IMG submission 202536) | Soil microbial communities from Risofladan, Vaasa, Finland - TR-2 | ecosystem: Environmental > Terrestrial > Soil > Coastal area > Acid sulfate soil | place: Finland: Risofladan, Vaasa | collected...
CTTAAGCAATAAACTATGAATTATGAACTCATACCTGCTACATCTGATGATTACGCATACTGCTACCGTCTCACCAAGAGGAACATGTACGAATTGTTCTGTAAACACTGGGGAGGATGGATTCCAGCCAAGTTCCGCAAAGGATTCGTGGTTGAGAACATATCCATGGTGATTATTGCCGGTAAACGAGCTGGTTACCTCAGCGTGATAAAAGAACCCACTTTCATATACATCGACAACATCCAGCTATCTCCCACCTGGCAAGGGCAGGGGATTGGCTCAAAGATATTGAATCGTCTACTTGTCAACCATTCAAGGGCCAGCATTCGTCTTGCGACCTTTGAAGACAACCCAGCCAAAAGACTGTATGAACGAATGGGATTTTTTGTTGTGGAAAGCAATGGCATGACAGTTAAGATGGAAAAAATGCCCAACAAGGCAGTGTACCGGACCTCTAAAACGGCCCAGTGACCTTTGCTATGAAATTCTCGGCTTTTAGTTAGGAGGAATGATGGGACTGGATTTGTATATTGGCAACAAAAATTATTCATCGTGGTCATTGCGTGTTTGGCTTTTGCTCAAGCATATGGATATTCCATTCACTGAGCACATGGTTTCGGTGGCAGGGCGCGACTACAATCCAGCCTTGCGGTCAATCTCCGGGAATGCAAAAGTGCCTTCCCTGCATGAGGATGGATTTCAGATATGGGAAACCATCGCGATCGCTGAATACTTGACAGAACGATATCCAGATTTATGGCCGGCAGATTCAAAAGCCCGGACCAGGGCACGCAGTATTTCGGCAGAAATGCACGCAGGCTTTGCAAACCTGCGAAAAGCGATGCCAATGAACCTGAAATTACGACTCAAGGGCAAACCGGTCGATGCAGTAGTTCAGCGGGACATCGATCGCATCATCGAGATATGGACAGAAGCACGCACCCAGTTCGCAACCAATGATGGACCTTATCTGTTCGGAGCTTTCTCGGTGGCCGATGCGATGTATGCGCCAATCGCATGGCGCTTCCATATCTACAATGTGCCACTGCCCAGTGTAGCAATGACGTACCAGGATAATATTTTGGCTCATCCGGCCATGCAAGAATGGTATAAGGATGCGCTTCAGGAAACTGAATCAAATGCTCATTACGACAATCTGGCAAATGAATACGGAGGTTTTCGTTAATCAATAAATTGACAATGTCAGCTTATGACCTTGTTGACCGTTTCTAATGGGTCGAATGTCGATCGCCCATGAATAAAAATCTCAACGGTTCTTAATGGTTTGCACAGCAGCCATTGACGGTAGCATGCCTGATGGGCAATGACGTGCCAACAGTGGGCGTTCGGCGTTGTACTCAGCTTAGTGCTCTGTCTGTATGATTAGCATTGCAATTAATAGGCAAATTTCATAACCTATATTTCATCAATGAGTTAATAATTGCGTGTCCGTATTATCAAAACATGTCCGGACGAAACTGTCATATGAATAACTGTTAGGCTTTATCACAGATATGGCACACGAATTCGACGGAAAAAAATATGAGGCAGCATCAGCACACCAGAAAGAGTGGGGGGCGAGGCTGATCCAAGAATTGAGCATTTCTGGAACAGAACGCATCCTCGATCTCGGATGCGGCGATGGTGCGCTGACCGCCCAACTGGCAGCACTTACGCCACAAGGCTCAGTCGTTGGAATTGATGCCTCCCACGGCATGATTGAAGCTGCCAAATCACATCAGGCCGAAAACTTGTCTTTTGAAGTAAACGATATTAACAGCCTGAATTTTGAGAACGAGTTCGATATTATTTTCTCCAATGCTACGTTGCACTGGATAAAGGCTCATGAAGCCTTGCTCGGGAATGTGTTTCGCGCCCTCAAAAGTGGCGGGGTTCTGAAATTCAATTTTGCAGGCGATGGCAATTGTGCGAACTTCTTTAGTGTTGTGAAAGAGGCTATAAAACTTCCGCAATTCGCCCGCTATTTCTCCGATTTTGAATGGCCGTGGTATATGCCGACTATTGCAGAATACGAACTACTTGTGCAAAGCATTCCGTTCATGGAATTCCGAGTGTGGGGTGAAAATGCAGACCGCTTTTTTGCCGATGCAGAAACTATGATCAAATGGATCGATCAACCAAGCTTGGTGCCATTCATGAAGCTCGTGCCTGATGAGCACAAAGAGAATTTTCGGCAATTCGTGATTGGCCGCATGACTGAAAAAACATGCCAAACTAACGGAAGGTGTTTTGAAACCTTCAGGCGCATCAACGTGGTCGCGAAGAAGTGATTTACAAGCCTAACCCATTCAATCGTCAAAGAATGAGTCGGTGAGTGGCGCCATCACCATCTTCGGAATCCGGGCTTTACAGTTTGGGTAGGCTTGTTCCACCCCAACCTTGATGTAGCGCTTAGCGGAAGGCCAGATTTTCGAAAAGGCATTCTTGTCTTCGATGATCTCGGCAGTTCCATTCACACGAACCCTTGATCGTTTCTGGAAGTCTACAAAAAGCATGCCGATATTGGAGTTAACTATGATGTTGCCCAAGGAGTTGTATAGATTGTTACCGCTGAAATCCGGAAATATTATGGTCTTGGCGTCAAGCACCTTTAGCACAGGATAAGGCTCGCCAGATACATTGAACATACGCCCACGAAAACTGCAATCACATTGACCAAGGTGATTGGACGTGGCAATGAAGAAAAAGGGCTGACTTTCGAGTAAATTTGCCAAAGGCGGGGAGATTTCATTACGAATCATTCCGCTAAGGCTGATTGGAAGCAAAGGTTTGTCGGCGCAGTAGCGGCGATGAGCCTCCAATTCACCCTCGTGGAAGATGTTTTCTATGTTGGTATCCTGCATTACGGTTCCTTTACTTGAGTTTGTTCGGTTACATTTCAAAATCACTCAACCCAGGATGCTCATCCGGACGGCGGCCAAGGGGCCAGAGGAATTTGCGCTCTGATTCCTTGATTGAAAGATCATTGATGCTGGCAAAACGGCGCATCATGAAACCTTGCTCATTGAATTCCCAGTTTTCGTTGCCATAGGAACGGAACCATTGGCCTGAATCATCGTGCCACTCGTAGGCAAATCGTACGGCGATCCGATTTCCAGAAAACGCCCACAATTCCTTGATCAATCTGTATTCCAGTTCCCTTGCCCATTTGCGTTGAAGAAACTGACGTACCTGCTCTCGCCCGACAGGAAACTCGGCACGATTACGCCAGCGGGTATCCTCTGTGTAGACCAGCACAACACGATCAGGGTCGCGTGTATTCCATGCGTCTTCCGCCATCCGAACCTTTTGTGACGCAGTTTCACGGTTAAAAGGTGGCACAGGTAGTTTAATTTCCATATTGATCCTCCATTGATTACAATGTGGACAGATCTGTCCACTAGCGCAAGTCTATCCAAAGTGGACAGACTTGTCTACAATGGAAACATGAAAGCCGCCAATACAAACATTTCGCAGAAGCCATCCGCACGAGAGCGGATTTTATTAACTGCTTATGATCTGTTTTATCGGGAAGGAATTCGTGCCACCGGAATCGATCGAATAATTGCAGAATCAGGTGTTACTAAAGTGACCTTCTACCGGCACTTCCCCAGCAAGAATGATCTTATTCGTGAATTCCTAGAGTATAGACATCAGCGCTGGATGGTATGGTTTATTGACGCATTGCAACGACACGGTGGAGGCATTAAGGCACTTGTTCCTTCCTTGGGAGAATGGTTCAATGACGAAAACTTTCGTGGCTGTGCCTTCATAAATAGCGTGGGGGAACTAGGTGGCGTTTTGCCGGAAGTTGTTGAGATAACGCGGCGTCACAAGCTTGAAATGACATCTGCCATAACAAACTTGCTGTCTCCATCAAGACAGCGAAAGCAAAATGCGCAGGCCATTTCCTTAGCAGTAGATGGGGCCATCATTCGAGCGCAGTTCGAGCAAACTCCTGAAGCTGCTTTATCATCGTTGGGCAGGATTTTAAAGGCTATGTCAGATCACTCTTGTCCAAAACAGATCATGACATTGGGTCATCCGAAGGTGTAGGGTATCCACTATGACACGTCCACGTAACTTACCTGCTAGTAGCTTCTCAGCGTAGCCGATAGACTCGGTTAGTCCTTTTACGTTGGCAATTGATTTGAGCTTTCCGAGATCAAGGTCTCTCCCAAGCCGCTCCCATGCCTCAAGCCTCCGTGCCCGAGGACACATCACACTATCAATGCCTGCGACTTTTCTCGATAGTAAAGTCTGAAGTTAGACTTGCTCACTCAAGCACCGCATGATTTGATGCCAGCCAGCTTCTGCATTAGCACCAGACTGTTCGAACACTGCTTGAAGTTGCCCCATCTGCGTCCCCGTGAGTTGAGACTCCAATTTCGCACCATTTACGGTCAATTTTAGTTGTCGCACTCGCCGATCATGCTCCGCCGTATCCATAGCTACCAATCTCATTTCAATCAATTGACGCAGGGGCGCGTTGAGTGCCTGTTTGCTCACGCTGAGTAAACCCAGCAAAGTATTGACCGATATCTGCGGATTGCGTCCGACGAAATAAAGAATGCGGTGGTGTACCCGCCCCAGCCCACGCTGATCAAGGATGCGATCAGGCGGTGCAGTGAAGGCGCGATAGCCGAAGTAAAACTGTTCTATCGCCAGCCGCAACGCGGCTTCGCGAAGTTTGAACGAGTGCGGATCGGGAACGGATATTGGGTCAATCATATTGACATGATAGGGGTATAGACGTTAGTCTGTCTATAGGTCAATAATATTGACATTTAAGGATGGCTTGATATGAGTTCTTTGTTGTCGCATCACGGCACCCGTTTTTCTTCGCGCACCCGAGATCTGCATGCATCTCCGATCCGCGAGATTCTTTCCGTCATCAATCGTCCAGGCATGATCTCTTTTGCAGGAGGCTTACCATCGGTCGATAGTTTCCCCAAATTCAGCTTGGATGCCATGCCGCAGAACATCTTGCAATACGGCCCCAGCGAAGGCGAATGGGAACTGCGCCAGCGTATAGCTGAAGACGTATCCGGGAGAGGGTTGCGATGTAATGCCGAGCAGGTGTTGATTCTTTCCGGCTCGCAACAGGGTATCGATATTGTTGCCAAGCTATTCATTGATCCTGGTACTACAGTGGCGGTGGAATCACCAACTTATCTTGCGGCTTTGCAGGTTTTCCGTTTTTTCGGCGCTCAATTCGTCGCATATGATACGGATGCCTTGGATATGCAAGCGTGGCTACGTGAAAAACCGGCTTTTGCTTACGCCATTCCCACCTTTCAGAATCCAAGCGGCCGCTGTCTTGATACCAGTCAACGCAATGCGCTCGCCGAAACATGCGATGCCGCTCGAATTCCTTTGTTTGAGGACGACCCTTACCGCGATCTGGTGTATGACCCATGCGAACGAACACCAGTGTGCGCACGGCTACAACGAGCACCATGGATTTATCAGGGATCGTTTTCGAAAAGTCTGGCACCGGGGTTGCGCCTTGGCTATCTAGTCGCATCGCCGGAGCTGTTGCCTTTTCTGACACGTCTCAAGCAGGCCGCAGATTTGCACAGCAACCGTGTTAGCCAATGGCTAGTGTTGCAGCAGTTGAACGATCCGGCACACAGCACACGTTTGGACGAACTTGCAGAACACTATCGTCAACGACGAGATGCTTTCGAAGTCGCGCTACGTCGCCATTTTGGCGGCCTTGCCATCTGGCAGAAACCACCCGGCGGACTGTTTTTCTGGATCACCCTCAATCGATGCATCGATACGCGCCTGCTCTTGCCCATGGCTATTGAAGCTGGAGTTGCCTTCATGCCAGGAGAACCATTCTTTCCGATGAAAGTGGCGAGCTGTGGACAGTTGCGACTTAACTTTAGCCATGCCAGCGAGGAGCAGGCTGAAGTAGGTTTAGGGAAGCTGGCAGCGCTGGTGCGTAGTTTTTCTTGATTCGTCCTAAAGGTACTGAGGGATAGAGAAGTACTAGGGAGCGAGGAACGTTCCCTATCGGAAAAAATTCGGATGACCGTTCCTCGGCCTTATGTAAAACAACAGAAGAAAGCCGATAACACCATCCCAACCATAAATTCGGACATTGCAGCAGGCTACACAGACAGCGTTTTCATAAGATCGCCACAGTCCAGTTTGGTAGCGTAGAGATGTGGCGCTGTGGCAGTAGGTTCAGCTTGTCTGTTGTCCGCCCCTTTCGGTTGGCAATGCCTAATATCCTTACCGTAGGAGTGAATCATACTGCTAACTTGGCAGATAATCCCTGAACCACTGCCGGATAAATCTAGTATATTTGACCACGCTTAATCCCAGAATCCATTCACTCAAAATGATCCGCCCCGAACTAATTTCCAATCTCGCTGACAAGCATCCCCAGTTGACCGCTTCTGATGTTGAACTTGCCGTCAAATCCATTGTTGACTCCATCGCTAACCAGTTGGGTGAAGGTTGCCTTCTTGTATGTTTCCTACGCGGAAAAAATTGATTGTTATAGTAACTCGCTAAATTGGAGGAGATAAGGCAAATCTCCTCCAAAGCGGCTCGGGTTAAGAGAAACGATCAAGGATTATGGCATCATCTGGCGACAGAGTTCCTGGGCGTGGTTGCGTCTCCTTGATGCCCTTGCCGATAACGACAAACATCACGACTGCGTGATCGCTGGGCAGATTGATAAGTTTTCCAACTGCATCGAAGTCGAAGCCATCCATAGGGCAAGATTGATATCCCATTTCCTGCGCTGCCAGCATCAATGTCATGGCAGCCATTCCGCAGGAACGCATACCCTCGTCCCGTTGCAGTTGTTCGCGACCTTCATAGTATTTTTCCATGGCAGGCAGGATGAAATCTTGTACTGATTGTGGAGTGTTGCGCCAATAGCGTACAGGTTCTTTTTTCCATGCTTTGATATCAGCGGTGAGTACCACCAACAGAGATGCATCCGTCACTTGTGGCTGATCCCAAGCTGCTCCACGGACTTGCTTGCGTAGTTCCGGATCACGCACCAGAACAAAGCGCCAGTTCTGAATATTCCAGGCGGTGGGCGACAACATCGCCAAAGACATGAGTTTCTCGATTTCTGCCTCAATCATGCAGTGGTTCGGGTCATAGGCCTTGATGGCACGGCGCATTTCGATTGCTTTAGATACTTGCATAGTTTTCCCTTTGATGTTTGGTTGAGTGTGAATTTATTACTTTTTTTTCAAGTAGAAGGTGTACTCACCGTCTTCTTCGACAATGGAAAGCAGCGGATTGCCAGTTTGCTCTGCGAATGCAGCCATATCCTTGATGGAGCCGCAATCGGTCGAGATAACTTTGAGCACTTGACCGCTTGTCATATCAAGCAACGATTTTTTTGTCTTCACAATAGGCAAAGGGCAGGACATTCCGCGCGCGTTAAATTCTTTATCAAAATTCATTTTTCATCTCCTTATGGTTATACATACCGACCATTCGGTATGTATTGTTGCAAACAAAAATGCTACGAAGGCGATACCAGCAAGCCTTGCACATAGCTATGCAATTGCTTCATGCACAAACTGAAATTCTTCAGCGATTGCTGACTTTTGGCGATGCCAATGCATCCCTCCCAAGCAGACACGATGAACAAGGCCGCAGCATGGCAATCCACGTTGCGGAGCACTGTTCCCTTTTTTTGCCCGTTGCGCAACGCATCTTCAACGGCAGATTGCCAAATGGACAGGATGTTGTTCAGGCAAGTTTGAAAATTTTTATCCAAAGGGCTCATTTCTTGCATCAGGTTGTTTAGCGGGCAACCCAGACTGATGGCTTCAAGTTCAGTTTGATGTCTCGATTCGTCGATAATCTGCAGCAGGGTTTGCACTGGCCGCTCGCTCTCCCGCATCCGGCGGAAAATCATCAGATCAAGTTGGTCATTCACGACTTCCTTGATTACTGCGAGTCCCAGTTCATGTTTAGTGGGGAAATGATGGTACAGCGCACCCTTGGTTAGCCCGGTGTCGCGAAGAATATTGGCGATGCTGGCAGCCTGAAACCCATGAAGATGGATTTCATTAAATGCCGCCTGAAGTAATTTGTCGCGGGTCAAATCAGTTTGTTTAGTAACCATAATTAGCATTACATACCAAACGGTATGCCTGTGTCAATACGATAATTTAATTCATCTACCCAAAATTCTAGTTGCTTATCAAGAAAACAAGCAGTTATAACAGCTGTGGGTTAATAATGGCAAGTAGCGATTGTCCGAATTCGGGATGCGAATTTAGGTAGTCATATGGCTGTTACGGGTCGAGAGAGAAGGTTCGAAAACCTTGCAAGCGGACATAGATGCAGGCTGAACCGGCAGCATTTTCATAATATCGCCGAGGTCTGCTACGGCCGAATTGTGGGCCTTCTTGGCAAGACTCCTGACAGACAACAACGGGTTGTTTTGAGAAATTAGGTCCACTGACCTGTTATGTCACTTCAATCTGTCCAAAAAAGTAATTGAAGCCAATTGTGTTTTCGGTGAGAATCAAAAGCATTCCAAGTAACGACAACTCACATGATCCGTTCTGACCTAATAGCACGCTTAGCTGAGCTACACCCACAGTTTCTCGCTAAAGATACCGAAAACGTAGTCAAAGTAATTCTGGATGCTCTGTCCAATACGTTATCAAAAGGTGGCCGTATTGAAATACGTGGCTTTGGCAGCTTTGAATTGAATTACCGGCCGCCACGTCAAGGGCGCAATCCCAAAACGGGTGACAAGGTAAAAGTGCCCGCCAAGTATGTGCCGCACTTCAAGGCAGGTAAGGAGCTTAGGGAGCGTGTAAACGAAAGCACCCACTTGATTGATGACTGACTGTCGCGGCCGGCATTAGTGTGTCTCAGTTTGCACGTTATGACCGGCAGCTTTCTGGTATCAAACTCGATACCGTGTAGCTCCGCTCAGTGTAAGCAGACTTTTGCTCCTCAGCGTACAACAATACACGCTTTACAGTTGTTAATAGTACTTCCCGGTGGGTCCGTCTTATACCTGATATACCGAAGGGCCGAGATCACAGAGGCTCGTACCCTCATGGCGTTAATCCAGGTGTTGCTTCAGAAAATCGATCATGACGCGCACCTTGTTGGGCAGGTGTGACCGGCTCGGGTACAGCAACCAGATTGCTGTATCGAACTCGGTCGCGGTGACGCGGTATTTCGGAAAGAGGTCGATCAGTCGTCCTTTTTTGATGTCCTCGTCGATCAACCAGTTCGCCAGCAGCACCGGCCCCATTCCGGCCAGCGCACAGGCGCGCAAGGCAAGCGCATTCAGGATGGTCACATCGCCATGAACAGGAACTTCCTGCACTGCACCCTTGCGGTCGCGGAATAACCAGCGCGAACGGAAGTCCGGCAATGCGAACAGCAGACACGAATGCTGCTGCAATTCCTCCGGGGATTTCGGCGCCTTTTTGCCCTTGAGATAGGCGGGGCTGGCGCAGACCCGGTATTGGGTATCGAACAGCTTGGTGGCGATGAAGTCGGCATCGAAACGGCGCCCGAGACGAACAGCCAGATCAACGCGCTCGGCCACCAGATCGAGAACTGCGTCGGTCAGCAACAGTTCAAGCTTGACGCCGGGGAATCGTTGGCGAAACTCCGGCAGCAAGGGAACCAGGCAGGTGTAACCGAAGGCGACCGAGGCGGTCAGGCGCAAGGTACCGGCAGGTCCGGCACTCGCGCCACGCGCCTCATCGCGGGCATAATCCAGCTCATCCACCAGCGCCGAGACACGGGCCAGATAAATTTCTCCCGCCTCGGTAAGCATGACGCGACGCGTGGTGCGCTGGAACAGGCGTACCCCGAGTTCGTCTTCCAGCAGGGCTACCGCCCGCGACACCGAGGAAGGATCAACGTCGCGGTCACGAGCCACTGCGGCAAAATTTCCGCGTCGTGCGACCTCCACGAACAATCGCATACTATCCGTATCCATTCGTGCAGTATATGCATGAATGTAATGCGCGACAAACGATTTATCGAAACCTGCATGCAACCTAAAGTGCGCTCCCGATCAATCAAATGACACTTCAGGAGAATACTTATGGAAATCAAAAATGCCGTCGCCCTGGTCACGGGCGCCAACCGTGGCATTGGCCGTGAACTGGTTCACGCCCTGCTCGATGCGGGCGTCAAGAAAGTCTATGCCACCGCGCGTGACATCAACAGCCTGACTGCCACACAAGCGCTCGACCCCAAGCGCGTGGTCGCGCTGCAACTGGACGTGACCGACCGCCAGCGGATGGCGGCGTTGCCGGGAGACGCGGGTGATGTCAACCTGCTCGTCAACAACGCCGGGGTACTCGATTTTGGCGGCATCCTCGACGTGCCGCTCGATGCCGTGACACGCAACTTCGAAACCAACTTTTACGGCAAGCTGCTCATGGCCCGCACTTTTGCGCCGGTGATCGAGCGCAACGGCGGCGGCGCGATCGTGAACATGCTCTCATTCGTCTCTCTGGTAAGCGCGCCGGGACTTTCGGGATACAACGCCTCCAAGGCCGCAGCCTGGTCGATGACGCTGTCGCTGCGCGCGAGCCTTGCGGCAAAGGGCATCATGGTGCATGGCGTCTTTCCAACCGGCGTCGACACCGACATGCTTGCCGGCGTTGACGTGCCCAAGGCCAGTCCCGTTGACGTGGCGCGCGCCATTGTTTCCGGCCTGGCCGAGAACCGGGAAGACATCTTTCCCGATGAGATGTCCACGCAAGTCTACGCGGCATGGCGACAGGATCACAAGGCGGTCGAGAAGCAGTTTGCCGCGATGTAGTCAATCAAGCCAGCCAGCAGTCCTCGCTTTCGTTGCTCCTGAAATATTCCGGGGTGCAGCGTGTACAAGAAAGCGAGGCACTGCTCTAAACGCCAAGCTGCATTACTAAACGAAAGAGAAAATACACAATGTTTGACTACCATACGAAAGCCACGGCATTAGTAGAGTCGGTTCCACTCATCGAGCGTTCCATCAGGACGTATAGCTTTCTCCCGAAGCTGCACGCCGTGATGGCGGCAGCGCCGGCAACCTACCAGGCTTACCTCGACACTTTCGAGTTGTTCGAGAAAAAGACTACGCTGACACCACTGGAACAACAAGTCGTGTTCCAAACGTCGAACTATGAAAACAATTGCCATTATTGTATGCCCGGACACACCTTCATCATGAAGCTATCGAAAATGCCGGACGATGTAATAGAGGCGTTACGGGAAGGCCTGCCGATCAAGGATGCCAGGCTGCAGGCACTGCGCCTGTATACCCAGCGTCTGCTGGAAAAGCGTGGCCACCTCAGCGAGGCTGAGATCAAGGAATTCATTGCAGCTGGATACACCCCCCGCCAGGCACTCGAAGTTCTCGTCGGCCTGGCGGCCAAACTGCTGTCCAATTTCACCAACGCTCTGGCCAAAACCGAGCTGGATGATCCGGTCAAGCCCTATGCCTGGATACACCCGAAGATGCGTTGACAAGAAATGCTGGACTCACAGGTCACGCTGACTCCACGACGTATGTGCAAAAATATATAATTAGGCCAATCCAGCCATTGATTACACACGGCACGATGTGAACATGAAGATACTTTTTATACTGCCTCGTTATGACTTAAACTTAGCAAGATTCGGGTCGCATATAAGCGCTTGAACCTCCATACTTTGCTCTTACTGGAACAAATTATTGCCAGTTCGAAAGTTAAATTATGTGAGGTATTTACAATGCATATAAATAGTGAGCCGCCAATTTTATATTTTGGTACGCCTGTCGTTCTGATCAGCACTCTCAACGAAGATGGAAGCTTCAACCTTGCACCTATGTCCTCGGTATTTTGGCTAGGGTGGCGCTGTCTACTCGGGCTGGCGGCATTCTCGAAAACTACTCAGAACTTGATACGTACCGGCGAGTGCGTCCTCAACTTACCTTCCGTAAATGAGGTGGCGGCGGTGAATCGCCTTGCCCTGACGACAGGCTCATATCCCGTTCCTGAGTTTAAGTTGGCCAAGGGCTACCGGCATGAAGCAGACAAATTCAGGATCGCAGGACTAACACCGATGGTCTCAGAAACGGTGTCGCCGCCGCGCGTGCGGGAGTGCCCAGTACAACTTGAGGCAAGTGTTGAAGCTACGCACCGTGTTGGTGAGGACAACCCAGCGCAACGGGGATTTATTCTATGCATCGAGACACGCATTAGACGCGTGCATGTGGAGGATTCGATCATGATGAGTGGAGAAGAAAATCGAATCGACCCGGACAAATGGCGGCCCCTCATCATGAGCTTTCAGCAATTTTACGGGCTCGGGCCCCAGTTGCATGATTCAACACTGGGGACAGTTCCGGAGGCTATGTACAGTAGCTCGGACATGGGATTGGCGCGGCATTTGAACGGTTGACGTAATCTGCCGATGGAATATACACATGACAGACTATGATCGCATCGCTGACGCCATTGATTTCATTGTCCGCAAGGTTGATAGCCAACCGACCTTGAATGAAATCGCTGCTCACATACATCTGAGCCCTTTCCACTTCCAACGGCTATTCAGCCGCTGGGCTGGTGTAACTCCCAAAAGATTCTTGCAAGTGCTTACGTTGGAGCGTGCCAAGCAATTGCTGAGTGACTCGAAACCACTACTTGAGGTTTCAGGCTCCTTGGGGTTGAGCAGCGGTTCGCGTTTGTATGACCACTTCGTTCATTTGGAAGCGGTTACCCCAGGAGAATACAAAATGGGAGGCGCGGGCTTAACTATTGAGTATGCTATGCACGACACCCCATTTGGGAAAGCGTTTATAGCTATAACCTCCAGAGGCATCTGTAGTTTTGCGTTTCTGGAACACGCGGAAATCGTTGGTCACATGACTGATTTACAAAAAAAGTGGCCGCATGCGATGGTGCATGAGAATCGCCAGCGAACGCTTGCGATTATTAAAAGCATGTTCGGTGAAGAAAAGAAATTGGACCGCCCAATGTCCTTGCATGTTACCGGAACGAATTTTCAGATCAGTGTGTGGAAAGCGTTGTTACAAATACCTCCTGCAATGGTAGCAAGCTACTCCCAAGTGGCAACCGCAATCGGCCATCCGAGTTCCGCAAGAGCCGTAGGTCAGGCGATAGGTGCAAACCCTGTCGCATTCCTTATACCTTGCCACCGCGTCATTCAACAAAGCGGCAAGCTTGGCGGGTATCATTGGGGCGAAACCCGGAAACAGGCAATCCATGCATGGGAATCGGCGAGGTATGAATAGAGGGTGTAAAAAATTTTGTGGTCTGCAAAGGCACCGAATTGCTGTCAGTCACACCACGTTGAAACCAACGACTGCTGTACATCCATAAGCATCACAAACCCTCGGAAAGCCGGTGACTTTGACTGTCCGGTGTTGATTCATTCGCATTTGGCCGAAGCGATTGACGACTTAATGTCTATTAGTCGTCGCGACGGCTGTGCTAACCCACCTGCTTTAGCAGGTGGTAGTTAAGTGTAATGAGTGTGTCGTTACATTGTGAACAATGTGTTGGATACGCCATCCCAAGCGATTGCTGTTCACACCACCCCGTAAATTGCAACACAGATTCTGCGCATAATTGCTTAGAACAAACCTGATTTAATAGTGCTTGCCACGCAACAATTGTTGCATGGAAGACATTCAATCACTCAAGGCGTTATTCTGGTTTTCGGTCAAGATGGATGTGTTGTATGCGCATCTGTGCCGCCAGTACAAAATCTACATTCTGCTGCTGCTTACCTATCTCGCCTTCTCGTTGCGCTTTGAGTTTGCCTTCAACGTGAGCCAAAGCCTGCCGGGCACGCTGTACCTCATAGAGAAGGGAGACCTCCCCAAGCGAGGGGAGTACGTCGCCTTCAACTACCAGAGCGATTTTCTGTACCCGCAAGGCACACGCTTCCTGAAGCGCGTCATGGGCACAGCGGGCGATTCTGTCCAATCCCGCGACCACAAATACTATGTCAACGGGAAATTCGTGGGTGAGGCAAAACCAACGACCAGCACCGGGCGACCGATTCGGGAACTGGGGTTCAATGGCGTAATCCACGCTGGTCACTATTACACAATGGCCGATCACCCGCTGAGTTTTGATTCCCGGTATGAAGCCGTTGGATTGGTGTCAACCAGCCAGGTCATCGGCAAGGCGTTCAAGCTGTTCTGATGCCATGGAAACCATAACAGATCGACTGCTGCGCAAATTCCGCTTTCTGCCAAGCGCACATGATGCTGTGCAAATCAAACAGATTGCGTCTGCCATGCGGATTGAAGACCTGCAAAGGATACCGCGCTATCCGCCATTCATGGAGGGATTGCCTGTGTATGCCCCCGCAGAACTGCTCGCCACGCAACACGAACTCACGGGCGGAATTCGCCAACTGATCGCTGACGCGGGGCTGCTGGCAACTCACTACAACCCGGCGATGTTACGCCTTGCCGCCTTCGTTCATCTCTTGCCGGCCTCGCAAGCCCATCATCATCGCGGTGCGGGCGGCATGTTGCGCCACTCTCTCGAAGTCGGGTTATGGGCACTGCAACAAACCGAGGGCAAGCTGATACGCGGCGTGACCACGCCACAGCAACGACGGGTGATAGAACCGCGCTGGCGGCTGGCAGTGTTCCTGGCAGGAGTCTGCCACGACCTCGGCAAGGTGGTGACCGACTTGACTGTTACCGACCGCGCGAACGCGCAAAGGTGGCGACCTTACCACCAAGGGGTTTATGACTGGGCACTGTCGCACGACATTGAGAATTATTTTTTGCACTGGCAAGAGGGGAGGGCAAAACATCACACCAATGTGTCCAGCACTCTGATTGATGCGGTAATCGCCAAAGAGTCGTTCGACTGGATCAGCGATGGCAGCACGGATGTAGTGATCTGGTTGACCGAATCGCTCAACAGCAACCCCGGACAAACCAACCAGATACACGACTATGTGGTCAGAGCCGACCAGTTGAGTGTCGAGCGTGACCTTAAAACCATGGGCGTGGCGATGGCAGGCTACGAGATTGGCGTGCCGGTCGAGCGGTATCTGACCGACATCATGCGCCGTCTGGTGCGTGAGGGCGTGTGGCGCATCAACGAACCCTCAGCCCGAGTATGGAATATCGACGGCATTACCTATCTTGTCTGGCCGATGGCTGGCGAAGAGATTGCCCGGCGCACCAACGATGAAGACATTCCCGGCTTGCCAAAAACCCCGGATGGCATCCTCGACATGATGGTCGAAAGAGGGATTGCCTGTATGCGCGAAGGCGATGGTGATCCGTATTTCTACATCGCGCCAGACGTGCTCACTGAAAAAATCCCCACCCTGAAACTGAAGTCCATACGGCTGCGCGATCAGGCACTCATCAGCACGATGCCGATTGCGCCGGTTGCCGGCCGCGTGATCGGCAGCAACGAAGCTGCTGGCAGCAGCGAAACCCATGTCGACGCAGAAAAACCGGATCCTCCCCAGCACCTCTGCAGCACGTCTGAGCCAGCGGCCAGCACCGGCACAGAAACCACAGCACCTCCACAGCACGTCTCCAGCACACTTGAGTCAGAAACGCTTGGGCCAGCAACTCCAGTCACCGCAGGGCAGCTCACCGGCAGCATGGGTGAATTGCTTAAGGTGCTGATCGAGGATTTCCGAACCGGCAAGAAAGCATTGAACGATCTTGCCGTATGTCCCGAAGACGGCTGTCTGCGCCTCAAATGGCCACAGGCCTTTGCCGGTTATGGATTCACTCCCAAGCAGATACTGGACGGCATGACCGAGCGCGGCTGGATGGAAGCGGACAGCGAGGTTGCCAAAGTGGGTGAAGCCGAGTTTGCCAGCGGTATCGCCAAGGCCATCAGGCTTACCCGGTCGATCAGCAATCTTTTCCCGCAGCGCGCAACCACCGCGCCTCAATGCGCCCCGGCCAATACGGATTCCGCAGCCGAACCGCAACACGAAACAAAGGCAGTTCGCCAGCCTGTCACGAGCGCTGTGCCTGGGCAGCAGAACATCGTCACACCCCCCAATAAAAAACCAAAGAAGCGTGCTGCGCCAAAGCCAGGCACGATTCGTGATGCCGCGTCCAAAGATCAATCGCCACCGCCTGTTGATCTGCCCGGCCAAATTGCCAGGCTGAATGAATTGTTGCAAGCGGCCAAGAGGGACGGCAAAGAACTGAGCAAACGTGACATCAATTTGTGGGTGCAGCAGAAAGTGGGCGTCAAAGCAGCAGCGCGTCTCATGCGGGGCATCACAGCTTCCGACATCCTGGAATTGCAAGCATGAACACAAAACAGATATCGATCTTCACCGGAGAAGACACGCTCGGACAATGGTTCGCACTCTCTCTCGACATCCCGTGGTTGGCCGCAGAAGGCGAATCGTTCGCGGCTGCCCGTAATACCGTGGCCGATATTGCGCCGGGACTGGCAAGCATGCACGGCATCGAGAAGCCGATTGAGCTGGTCTGGCGTTCGATAGATTCAGACTCGCAAAACGGAAGTTGAGATGCGATACCGCCCCTGTCTTGCTGCGCTTTATGCTGTTGTGATCGCCACTCAGGTCGGGTTGGCTCGCGCAGAAGACCTCGGTGTCATCGGCAAGACGTATGACATTGCCGAGCGTGACCTCATCGAGCTCATCAAGGACAAGCTGCGTCATATGGAGCAAACCGGCGAGCTGGCGAAACGGCAGAGTGAATACAAAAAACGCGTGATGTCGGGCATTGAACATCCCAGGCCGATACCGGGCATTCAAGCCACAGAAACAGCCAATACACACTATTACGACCCCTCCATGGTCACGGACAAGGATATTGCTGACGCAACCGGCAAAATCCTTTATCCACGCGGCACGCGCGTCAATCCGCTCGATTACATTGGGTGGAACAAATACCTGCTGTTCGTGGATGCACGCGATGCCAGGCAGTTGGAATTCAGCAAAAAAATCACCGCCGCATCCGACAGGCCGGTCAAGCTGGTGCTGGTAGCAGGCGCTCCGCTGGAGCTGATGCGCAAATGGAAGATGCCCGTTTATTTCGATCAAGGCGGCAGGCTGACCAGACGCTTCGCCATCACCCAGGTGCCCGCCATCGTCAGACAGGAAGGGAAGAGGCTGCGTATCGATGAACTACGTTACTAAAATCCTGCTCTGCACATTCGGGCTGCTGTTAGGTGGGCAGAATGCGCTGGCCTCTCTTGAATGCCAGGGGCGATTTCCTAATCCGATTACCGACATCTGCTGGAGTTGTGTTTTTCCAATCACCTTCGGTGCGGGCGCGCTGTCGCTACCCCTCGCGCTCGGGCAAGAGGACACGCCGAATCCGGGGGGGTCGCCGATATGCCTGTGCGGTGTACATCCCGGCATCAGGATCAGTTTCTGGGAGCCGGTGCGTCACGTCGATGTGGTGAGAAAACCATTCTGCATGACATCGCTGGGCGGTATTGACATGAACCCCGGCTTTGACGCGCCGCACGGCACACAAGAAAAGAAGGACAACTCCGACACCAGCTCGTTCTATCAGGTGCATTGGTATGTCGATCCGATATTGATATTGCTCCAAGCCGTTGTGGACAGTCCGTGCCTCGAACAGCAGGTGTTCGATGTGGCCTATCTCACGGAACTCGATCCGCTTTGGAATGATGACGAAATGACCAGCATCCTCAACCCGGATTCATTCCTGTTCGGCAACCTGGTAGCCAGACTTGCCTGTGGCGCGGACTGCGTTGCGTCCTCGCTCGGATTTGGCAGCAACACGCTGTTCTGGTGCGCCGGTTGTCAGGGTTCGATGTATCCGTTGAACGGACATGTCGCCTCGCATATCGGGGGCGTGCAGGCCTCCAGCCTGCTGGTGTCGCGCATCATTGCCAAGATGCATCGCGAAGGGCTGATGTGGGCCGCATCGGGGAGTTCAGGCATGTGTGGGTATTACCCGCAACTGCTCATGGACAAGACCAACTACAAATACCAGATGCACTTTCCGGTAGCGCAAGACAAGATAAATGGTAAATGTTGTCAGCCGCTAGGCCGCACCACTGTCATTTGGGGAGTGGGCAAGGAAATACCGGGCGCAGGCGAAGACTTTGCCTACATGATCTTCCGCAAGCGGAACTGTTGCCAGGGAGCATTCTGATGGTGAACCTCACGTCGCGCATCACATTGGCCTGTGCGCTTGTTTTGCTGGTGCAGCAAGCCAGCGCGGAAACGGAACTGGAAAGATCAAACCGGATTATCAAGGAGATCAACGAGAGCGTGGTTAATCAATACCGCGCGCCTGCACCGAATATAAGCGCATTGCCTCGACCGGCGACCACCGCAAACCCGGCAGACCTGGCCAGACAATTCCGTCAGCAGCCCATACAAACAAAGCCGGCAATACCCGAGATGATGATCTTTGTATCGTTCTCGATGCCGCGAGGAAGTCTGTTGCGCATAGTCGAACAGTCGGAAAGAACCGGCGCGCGGCTGATTTTCCGTGGATTCTATGGCGACAAAATGACCGACATGGCAGCGCACATCGGTGCGCTGCTGGGCAAACACCGTGTCGAAGCGGTCATCCATCCGCCCGCATTTACTCAGTTCAAGGTCAATCAAGTGCCCGCACTGGTGCTCGCTCAACCCGATGCTGGCGATCAACTGGACAGCGGCTGCGCCCAGCCGGAGCGCTACGTGAAGGTCACAGGCGACGTCAGTCAGGACTACGCGCTGGAATACATCGAGCGCACGTCACCGCAATGGGCGGCGACCGCGCGCTTGTTTGGCGACAAAATAAAAGAGAGTCAGCAATGAGGGCGGGGTGCAGAAAGTTTGCCATGGTCTTGTGTCCCATGCTCCTGTGTCTGGGTGGCGCAATCCCGCTGCTGTCACACGCCGTTACACCGGCAGAGCAGGCGTTTATCGACGGTCAAGCCGCCGCGCAAAGTGCCACACCCAATGCTTCGACAAACATCACCAACGGCACGATAGCGACTACGGTCAACAGCTTCAATCCGAGCTACTACAATTACAGTGGCAGTGCTCCAGAAGCGGGCTATTTCATGGGGGGGAACGGAGATACGACCGCGCCAGGGGCGGGGAAGGTGACGGCCTGTCAGACCGGCCCGGTCAACCCGAACGCTTTCCTCCAGCAAAACTGCGAAGCCATCAATTACATGTCGAAAAACCCGACTACGCGACCACAGTTCACACTCACCCCGGGCGACCCGAATGTCACGAGATCGAGAAGCATAGAAGCCAATCCCGGAACGCTGGCAGCAACATCATTGGGGTATGCCAGTCCATCGGCAATTGGCGCATTCACGGGGTGTACCAGCCGATCGGTCACTACGCCGCCAACTTACACCACGGAAGTTTGCAACGAGTATCTGAACGCCACCAGTCAGATGTGTACTGTCGGACGCGCGATTGTGGTGGATGCCAATGCCAACTACCAATGCAGCCAGACGGCAAATGCTTATCAAACACAAACCTGCAACAAGACATTGAACGTTGTCGTGACCCCTACGCCTTTTTGCTCGGTATCGGGCAGTGCAACAGGGCTGGGCTCATATAAAAAGACCACAACCAAACGCGTTTATAGTTATAAACTAAAAAAATGGGTCTATACCACCACCACCAGCATTATTTCGTACCCGCATTTTGATGTGACGTTTGGTTGTAGCGGAGACGCGCTCGCGAGCGTTACCGTGACCATCAGTGCCGGTTCGCAGTGCCACGGCGGGGGGTGTAATTCTGGTTACTACCCAATAACGCTGAATTTCATACCGGGCACTAACGCCGGACCGGTTTCGTTGAATATGGCCAGGACTTATGACGGGATATGGTGGGAAACAACCACTGTGTCATATAACGGCGCAACCAACACAGTGACGATCAGCAACAGTCACGGCCGCACGATAGTCACCGCCGCCGCAGTTCCGTCTGGTACGGTTGGCATACGAAATGTTATTACCTCGTCGTGGGTCAACGGTTGCGCGACACAGCAGGCAGCCGCGCTATGATGCGAGCGCTCTTCCTGATGAAACCCCTAGCCATTCCACTAGGTTGTCAAAGAACGACAACCAAGTGGCTGGTTATGATTGTGCTGTTGATGCTTGCTGGCGAGTCGATGGCCGCTTCATGCACAAAAACCGGGTCGGTTTGCGTGGACGCAACCCCATGCAAAATGATTGGCGGGGCATCGGTGTGTCTGGCCGATCCTGCTGTCAACTCAACCTGCTGGCAATACGCCGATACCTACAAATGCATCAAACCCAACGCTGTCGATTATTGTTCAGCCTTCAGGCAAATTCCGGGGTGTTGGCAAGTCAGCTCGACGTGTGCCGTTACCGACACCACGTTTGGCACTGGCTGCATGCAATGGGATAACACATGGCGGTGTGGCAACCCGGCGTTATCCACGCCGCCGAGCACAATAAGGGTGGGGGATAGCTATACCATTGTGACTGACACCCTGAATAACACCCAGTGCCGATCGTACACAGACAACCCAACCTGCGCGATTGCGTCGCACACCTGCGTTGAGCCAGCGGCAACCCGTATCGTTAACGGACTGCCGGTGTATAAAGACTGCTGGAGCTGGCAAGACGACTATTCGTGTCTGGGGACGCTGCAAACGGATTGCGGCGCATTGCAGGCCAGAGGATGCACGCTCAGCTCATCGCAATGTCTGACAACAGCACTCAATAGCCAGTGCAGTCTCACCGAAAAAACCTATCGCTGCCAAAGCGCGCCCGGATCTTCTTCCACCGTTGCAGATTGCGGTGGCAACACATACTGCACCGGCGGCAACTGTTTCAATACCGGTCATGTGCCGGACGCGGATTTCGCGCAAACAACCGCCATGATGGAAGCCATGCGACAGGCCGGCAATTACATGGATGCAGCTACACTGCGTATATTTGGAGGGCAGGGGTCTAGTTGTAAAAAATCACTGTTTGGTCTGGTTAACTGCTGCAAGGCGAGTGGCGGTGGTGGAGGAATGAGCAATTCAAGCATCATGAGTTCCGCGATGAGCGCAGGTGGTCAAGTGCTGAAAGCCGGCAGCAGTTACATGTATGACATGATGTTCGACAACTCATCTGTCATACGTGGAATTGACTCAGCGCTTGCCTCGACTCCGATTGGATCACTCACAAGTAGTGGGCCATTCAGCCCGTCTTTTTCACTGTACGGTTTTACGGCATCATGGTCTGCTTCTGGCGGTTTCGTTCTTGCATTCGATCCAACCACATTAGCGATCCAGGTGGCGATTATGATTGTCGTGGAAATAACCTCCTGCGACCCGCAAGAAAAAATGCTTGCCCTGAAAAAAGGGCAGAACCTGTGCCGCTTCACCGGGAGTTATTGCTCAGTCGAGACTCCGATTGTCGGTACCTGTTTGCAGACAACGGAAAGTTATTGCTGTTTCAACTCCCGTTTGGCGAGGATTATCAACACGTCGGGTGGGACGCAAATTGGAAAGGCCATGACTGACTGCACGGGCTTTACGCCAACCGAGTTTGCCAGTCTGGATTTTTCGAGAATTGACCTTACCGAATTCACTAACGAGATTATGGCGAACGTGAAAATGCCAAACATGACCAGTATCAACACCGATAGCACCGCCACCATGCAGCGCAAGCTGAACAACTACTACACGCGAGGCCGCCAATGATCGCATCGAGATACTTCATCACCATTGCTACAATTTCTCTTTTGGCAACTGCAGCAAACGCAGCGGAAAGCTTTAGTGTGAAGGCGTTACTCATGCAGGCATTGAACGCGCCAGACGGCAAATCCAAAGGAATTATAGAGGGTAAAGAAGCCGATGCAATTCACGCTGCAACCGGCGTATCCGATCCAATCAGAGCAGAGGTATCAACGATCAAGAAATTCAATCAGGAAGGGTGTAGCCGCCTCGCAGTCAGGCTGGTGCAACCGAATGCGCCAACGAAGGAGGGCGGTAAAACTGACTTTGCGCTGAATTACGAATTGAATCTATGCCGTAATGGCTTGCCGCCGAGCGAGGGGATGGATTTAGGGAAGGCGGCAAAGGTTTTGGGCAATTGACAATGGTAGCAAAGGAAGATATATTAAATATATCTTTTACCGTTTTCGAGAACATCATGACGACCACATCGAAACCAGATCAGCTATTACTCCGCTTCCGGCCAACCGACACGCAGAACGGCATCAGCCGTTCAACCGTGGAAAAATTGGCCGAATATCTCGGTTTCACAGGGGAAACGCAAGTAATTCACTATGCGTTGCGCAAGCTGGCGAAAGAAGTGCTGCCGGCCTATGAAGCCGATGACGGCGAGCTGACGCCGAAACATTTGGCCGCAATTCGCAAAGCGATACCCCAAGGCCGCGCAAAATCGGTCAAATCAAGCTTGTTCTGAGGCATGGGTAAACATTGGTGGCCGGCTCCAGAAGCAGGCGAAATCGTATGGTGTCACTTCCCTGAAAATAAGGGAATCAATCCGGGGCCGAAACCTCGACCTGCTCTGATCGTCAAGGTGTTTGACGACCAGGCGCCCCATTTCATTGTATTGGTAGCCTATGGCACCAGCCAGAAAACTGACCAACTCCGCTCGGGAGAATTCCTTATTGCTGATCGCGAGACGGCAGCGTACCAGCTTGCAGGCTTAAGCTACTCAACAAAATTCAGTTTCCATAACACAGTTGAACTGCCATACAGCAGCGAATGGTTCAAGGTGCCGCCCAGTGCACCAAACGGCCAAATACCAAAGCTCGGTGTGCTTCATCCAGGTTTGATGCAGCGTGTACGTGCCGCATGGGAAGCGGCTCAAGCAAGTTGACGCCAAGCAGAGTAGTCCAATAACGATGAATCCTATTCCCATGGATCCGATGGTCATTTGCAATCCACTCTCTCCCTAAGTTCCTTGCCCGCCTTGAAATGCGGCATGTACTTGGCTGGCACTGACACCTTGCTGCCCGTCTTTGGGTTACGCCCTGTACGTGGTGGCCTGTAATTGAGGGCAAAGCTCCCGAAGCCACGAATCTCTATGCGACCTCCCTTTGATAGCGTATTGGACATGGCATCAAGAATAACCTTCACCCCAAGCTCGGCATCCTTGAATTGAAGTTGTGGGTATCGGTTGGCGATGCGTTCTATAAGGTCGGAGCGTGTCATTTTGCGGGGATAAGGTAGCGATGTGATTATGTGTGAAGCGACGAATTTTACTCCAGCCTAGCTACCAGCTAGCAATATCTATCTGCACTGCGTGCATCAGAGGTTTGTAAAAACAAGATTTGCTTGTGAGAGGCTCGCTTAACAAGAGCCGCATGTTGCGAGCCTGCTCATGGCAATAACATGGTGCCCTTCGTGCGTCTTCTTAGGTATTCAAAATTTGTTTAGGCGATTGTTATTCAGGGTTGGCAAGCATAAAATAGCTTATAAATCACAAAAATACTTACATGCCGAGCAATTCCCTTGTCGCCTGGATGGGCCGAACCGATCTTAAAGCCGCTGCGGGTGAGTCCGAAGCTGGCGTCGGTCCTATTGCGCAGGCCGTGCAGGCAGGCAGGTACGATGCAATCTACCTCCTCAGTGATTTTTCGGCAGCGGAGTCGAAGGCCTATGTTAAGTGGCTGACATCCAGGACGGATGCGGCGATTCACCTCCGTACAGCCAAGCTGACCTCGCCCATCAACTTCGGTGAGATTTATGAGCGCGTATTGGAGGTGCTGGAGACAATCGACCGGCACGGGGCGCAACTAACCTATCACCTTAGCCCCGGCACCCCGGCCATGGCTTCGGTCTGGATACTGTTGGCGAAAACGACCCACCCCGCCAGACTGATACAGTCGTCCCCACAATCAGGCGTCCAGGAAGCCGACATTCCTTTCGATATCGCCGCCGAATTTATCCCCAAGCTTCTACAGCAATCTGATGAGCGGCTAACTTCTTTGGCACAAGGTACGCCGGAAGATAGTGCGCAATTCAGCAGCATCATCCACCGCAGCGCAATCATGAAGCGAGTAATCGCGCAGGCCAGGCGCGTGGCCATCCGTTCGATCCCGGTGTTGATTGAAGGCGAGAGCGGCACAGGCAAGGAGTTGATGGCTCGCGCCATCCACAAGGCCAGTCCGCGAGCTGACAAACCCTTCATCGCGGTCAACTGCGGCGCAATCCCGCCCGAGTTGGTGGAGTCCGAATTCTTTGGTCACAAGAAGGGTTCCTTTACTGGCGCTGTGGCCGACCGCAAGGGCCACTTCGAACGCGCCGATGGCGGAACCATTTTTCTGGATGAGATCGGTGAGCTACCCAAAGCGATCCAAGTCAAGTTGCTGCGTACCCTTCAAGAAAACGAAGTCACTCCTGTCGGCTCCAGCGAGCCCAGGAAAATAAATGTCCGTGTGGTCGCCGCAACCAATCGCACGCTGATCAACGAGGTTGCCGATGGCAATTTCCGTGAAGACCTCTTTTATCGCTTGGCGGTAGCCATTATAAAATTGCCGCCACTGCGTGAACGTGCTGGCGACATCTCCTTGCTGATTGACGTGCTTCTGCGACAGGTTAACGACGCAGCCAAGGACGTAGGTGTTAAGCATAAGAAAATTTCTGCATCTGCAAAAAATCTTATGCTTCAGCATGTCTGGCCGGGTAATATTCGTGAACTGCTCAACACCTTGCAGCGAGCTGCCGTTTGGTCAGACGACGAATCCATTAGCCTAGAGGCAATCAAAGACGCGATATTGCTGTCACCCAAGGCATTGTACAGTGATGATGGCATTTTGAACCGGTCGGTGGAGTCAGGCCTTGAACTTGAAGCGCTCATGAATCAGGTGGCACGGCATTACATCGAACGTGCGCTCGACCACACCCGCAACAACAAGACGCAAGCCTCGAAATTGCTGGGTTTCGGCAACTATCAGACCTTTACTAATTGGATGAATCGTTACGGGGTGGAAAAGTAGGAGAAGTTCTATGGCAACATCAAAGAATAGCGCTGGCATGGTAGTTGCTGAATTGGGTTCACTCAACACAGAAAAAAGAAAATGAAGGAAGCTAAATGGCACGCAATGAACGTCTAACCTGTAAAGAAGTGATCGAGCCCGCGCTCATGGCGGCTGGCTGGTCTTGGCAGGAGCAACTCCGCATCGGACCGGGGCGGGTCAATCTGACCGGGGAAACGATGTATGATGAAATGCAAGCAATCATTGTTGATTACGTTCTGCGCTACCGCAGTTTTCCGCTTGCCACATTAGAGGCCAAGGCCGAGGGAGAAAGTGCTGCCGATGGTATGCAGCAAGGTTCCCGCTACGCGCGCCGCCTGTCGCTACGTTTCTCGCTTGCCTCGAATGGCAGCGACTGGATACTCACCGACAACGACACCGGCGACTTCGAAACTCTGCTTGCCGCACCGACTCCCGAGGACATCATTGCTCGTATGGGCGTAGAAATCGATTGGGCGCGCTGGGAAGCCTCATTCGTCGGCGGTTATCACATTGATCAAGTCAGCCGCAAAACTGTGCGACCTTATCAGGACATGGCGATCTATAAGGCTCTGTGGCATTTCGCGCAGGGAATTGATCGTGTGCTACTGCTCATGGCGACGGGCACCGGCAAGACCTTCACCGTCTTCCAGCTTGTCTGGAAACTGCTCAACGGCAAAGCACTTAAGCGCGAGCACATTCTTTTTCTTACCGACCGCAACAGCCTCAAGGATCAGGCTTATCGGGCTTTTTCTGCATTTACCTCGGCAGAGCGCATACAAATTGATAAGGAAGTCGTTGCCCAAGGTCAGCACCTGGTTGGCAAGATATTTTTCGCCAACTACCAAAACCTCGATGAGGAGCTAGATGGCAAGAAGGTCTACCAGCACTACGACCCCGACTTCTTCGATCTCATCGTTATTGATGAATGCCACCGTTCTGGATTCGGTGATTGGTTTGGAGTTCTGGAGCATTTTGGCTCAGCGCTGCAACTTGGTCTCACGGCCACACCGCGAGATCTCGAAGAAGGTAATCGTGCCCTGACCAATGAGGAGCAGCGCCGCGATACACAGCATTATTTTGGTGACCCAGTCTACACCTACAGCCTCAAGCAGGCTATCGAGGATGGCTACCTAGTGCCGTATCTGCTTGAAGAGCGGATCACCAACGTCGACGAAGAAGGCTTCACCGGCACCGACGGCAAGCATTACACTACATCCAACTTTGAGCGCGACATCCGCATGCCGGATCGCACCAAGGCTATTGCCGAAGATTTGTGGGAGGTGCTCGGCAAGTATGCCTTGCGCGACGAGAAAACAATCATCTTCTGTGTAGATGACACTCACGCCGCGTTTATGGCACAGGAGTTACGCCGTTTGTCTGGCGATAACGACTATGCTGCGCGTATCACTCGCTCAGAGCGTAACAGTCATCAACTTGAGCGTAACTTCGGCGTGGTCGGTGCCAGCAATCCGCGCGTAGCCGTCACGGTCGATTTACTCACCACTGGTTTTGATGCACCGGAT